>Ga0079226_10000110_pt1 | contig 50826 bp, 31 predicted proteins | sample Poulit2014_FD_76345 | JGI IMG/M metagenome (GOLD analysis project Ga0079226, IMG submission 76345) | Agricultural soil microbial communities from Georgia to study Nitrogen management - Poultry litter 2014 | ecosystem: Environmental > Terrestrial > Soil > Agricultural land | place: USA: Georgia...
AGGTTAAAGTCAATAGAACTTTATTAGACATTCTCTTGGAGTTTTCCTTGGTAGCCGATATTTTCTTTGTGTCTTTTCTGCTGGCTCCTGAGGAAGATGTTGTTTGATAGTAAAGCAATAATTATAAATAGGGTACCCATGTAATCATAGATGGATATTGTGGCTCCTTGGAAATAGGAGACGATTAGGGTTGTGACGGGTACGAAATTAATGAATAGGAGTCCGTTTAATGGTGATAAGATCATGACTCCAATGTTCCAGCCTAATAGTGCGATCAAGCCTGGGAAAATAATCATAAATATTAAGTGTGGGCTGACGATTTTTATCGTTTCCATTGTTGGTAGTGAAATGTAGCCGGTCAGGGTCACGATAGCAACGACGATTCCTGCTGTGATGGTCCCGAGTAGGCAGCTTAATGTCGAGTAACGTAAGGCTGACCAGCCGATAAACCTCTCGCCTCCCATGGTGTAGAGGACCCAGCCAAGGACGGCAATAAAAATAAGTAGGGTTGGGATGAAGTCCCCTGTTCTGGCTAAGAATCCCCCGATGTCACCCTGCGTAATCACAAGACTCACACCGATAAAACCTAGGGCGACACAAATTAGGGTGAAGGTGTAGGGTCTGTTTCGGTAAATGACCCAGAGGATGATGACAGAAATCATCGGCATAAGTGCTTCATTTATCGAAGCGATCATGACTCCGGGCTCTCCTAACAAGTCCTGTCCGTAAAAGATGAGTAAATTATAGACGGTAAAGGCCATGGTTCCGAAAAACCATAAAGGGAAAACTTTTCCTTCAGAACGAAAGGCCCTCTTTCCTTCTTTGAGAAATAGTAAAGCAACCAAAATAAGGGTGACAGCTGTGTATCTAAAAATTGTAAAATAAAAGGGGTCTATATGTTGAAAGGCGCTTCTCGCAACCGGGAACATGGCTCCCCAAGAGGCGCTTGCTATTAAACAAAGTAATCCACCAATGAATACATTATTTTTCATTATTGTAAACTCCTTTATCAAAATGCTTACAAATCATTGTATAACGGATTTAACATCACGTATAATGAATATAAAAGATGATTAATATCATTTATATTGATAATTGAATTAATGATTGATTAAAGGAGTAGATTTCATGGACCTTAAAGATCTGCATGTCTTTCAAACCGTTGCGGAATTAGGGACAATTACAGCCGCAGCCAAGGAGCTAAATTACGTTCAATCTAATGTCACCTCACGCATTCAAAAACTAGAGCAAAATTTAAATACGACACTTTTCCTCCGTCATCGAAAGGGAATGTCCCTTACACCTGAGGGTAGAAAATTGATGAGTTACAGTAAGAAAATACTTGCTTTATCAACGGAAATGGAAAAAGTTCTCCAAAGCAAAACAGAGCCTGCTGGGGAGCTCCATATCGGTACCGTCCAAACAGTCATCAACCTCCCCCACATCCTGCAGGAATATAATCAAAAATATAATCAAGTTGATCTCTCCCTTCACACGGGAGTTACTGAACAATTAAGGGAGGATGTCTTAAACTATAAACTTGATGGAGCTTTCGTCGTGGAGACGGATCCGCATCCGGAGCTAGAGGCTTATCCTGTCTTTGATGAAGAGCTTGTCTTAATTACAAATCCGGCGACCAAGAGTACTGCTGAAGCAAAGAAAGAACCCTTTCTCTGTTTTTCAAGGGGTTGTGCCTATCGAAGGCGTTTGGAATCCTGGTTTGCTGCGGAGAATTTAAGCCCTAAGAAAGTAATGGAGCTGGGATCCTTTGAAACAATTTTAAGTAGTGTAACAATCGGGCTTGGCATGACTTATGTGCCAAAAACCTCAGTCGACAACCTTCTCGAAAAGAAAAAGGTAAAGATGCACGAAGTTCCCCGCCAATTCAGCCAAATCAAAACGATCTTTATTCGAAGAAAGGACGCCGCCCTAACAAGCACGGTGGAAAGATTTATTGAAACTATCGACTATGTAAAGGATGGCACGATAAAACCAGTAACACTTTAGAATTAATTTTCATATTTGGTCTCTCACAGGGGATTCTGGCGAGAATAGTGCGCATTTCTGGTTTGCCGATTAATCAGAGGGGAGTTCTAGTCCAGTGACTCGCATTCCACATTTACCGATCACTCAGAGAGGACTTCTGGCCCGAGTGACTCGCATTCCACATTTACCGATCACTCAGAGAGGACTTCTGGCCCGAGTGACTCGCATTCCGCATTTGCCGATCACTCAGAGAGGACTTCTAGCCCGAGTGACTCGCATTCCGCATTTGCCGATCACTCAGAGAGTAATTCTAACCCGAGTGACTCGCATTCCGCATTTGCCGATCACTCAGAGAGGACTTCTGGCCCGAGTGACTCGCATTCCACATTTACCGATCACTCAGAGAGAACTTCTGGCCCGAGTGACTCGCATTCCGCATTTGCCGATCACTCAGAGAGGAGTTCTAGCCCGAGTGACTCGCAAATCCCCAGCACTTCCCTCAACTCAAACAGCACACTCCACCTCAGCCAAACAAAAAAGAAGCACCCACTCCCGGGCACTTCCTCTGTCTATCTTAAAAGTTTAATTCTTCTACACGAATAACATTATAATTTGCCTCTTCTAAATCCCTAGTAATTTTCTTAAGCGTCTTCTCATCAACTTCCTTCGGCAAGACAACCGTCAACCGCCGAACGAACTTCAAAGTATCCTTCAAAGTAATAACGCTCTGTACGCTCGTATACTCATTAATAATATCAAGCATATGGCGCAGCGCCCCAGCATATTCAATCGTACCAATCGTTAAGGAATAGCTACCATTCTCAATATCCCACGAACTCTCAAGCACATCAAGCACATTTGCATTAGTTAAAATACCTAAAAAAGTCTTCTCATCATCAACAACTGCTAAATAAGGCAGACGCTTAATCGTCGCAAACACCTTGAAAAACGGCGCCTCTTCCTCGACAAATCCATCCTCCACATCAGTAATAACCTCTGATAAAGGACCATCTAACTCCCCATCAACCTCCTTCTTAAGCAAATCAACCTTGTACACATTACCAACATACTTCTCCCTCGCATCATCAAGCACAGGAATACAACGGTAACCCGCCTCAACAATCTTCTCAAGAGCCGACTCCATCCCATCAGACTCCCTCACAAAGACAACATCCCGCTTACGCACATAATTATTATTTACGAGCATACAAATCCCTCCATATCATTTAAACTAGCATAATCACATTATGCAATATTTTCAGTAAAATTTCAATAAACAAAATATAATATCCGCATATTTTTTTCCAAAGGAGCCTCCCCCATCAATAGACACACCTTTTTAATATTTATTTATATAAAAAAAGACGCTATAAAATAGCGTCCTGAAAATTATTTACGAACATATTTACGTACATGATCTTCCACACCAGATAATAAAATTGAAGCCGAATCAAGTGATGTATCTAATTCCAAATTTGAACCATCAACAGGTAAACTATTCTTGAACACTTCCTCATATTCTGGAATAGATAATTTTGTTCTTTGGTTTAATAACTCATTATGCTCATCCATAAACAAATGATCACGATATCCTTTTTCTAGCTGGCCAGAGAAAAATTCCCCAACTCCACCAGAACCATAACTGAAAAAACCAATTTTAGCACCCTCAGGCAAGTCCTTATGTTCTAACAAGGAGATTAATCCTAAATAAAGAGAAGCTGTATAAATATTTCCGACACGGCGACTATAGCGAGTACTTGCTTCATAGTTCCCCATGATTCTTTCCTCATTTTCACCAAGTCCATCCTTATAAGTCGCTTCTAAAGCTTTCCTTCCCATCTTTGTATAGGGTAAGTGGAAACACAAGGCCTCAAAATCCTCTATATCTAAACCGGTTTTCTCTTGATAGCTACTCCACACCGTTTGGAAATATTCAATATACTGCTCATTAGAATAATGCCCATCAACATAGGCATACTCCGAATAGATGGGTCGCCAAAAGTCCATAATATCCTTGGTTAATGTTGTATTTACATTATCAATTGTTAAAATTTTCGGATTGGCACTTACAAGAATAGCCACAGCACCTGCACCTTGCGTCACTTCGCCAGGTGTAGCTAGACCATATCTAGCAATATCTGAGGCTAAGACTAAAACTTTACTTTCTGGGTTTAGAGCAATATGACCCCTTGCCAATTGGATTCCAGCTGTAGCGGCATAACAAGCTTGCTTTAATTCAATCGAACGGGCCTCTCGCTTTAAGCCTAATAATTCATGTAAATAAACCCCGGCAGATTTTGAGTGGTCAACGCCCGTCTCTGTAGCAAAGAGAACCAGATCAATTTGCTCGCGATCCTCGTCTGTTAAAATTTGGAGGGCAGCATTCCCTGCCAGTGTCACAGCATCCTGTGTAATCGGCGCGACAGCCATTTCATCCTGACCAATTCCAATAGTATACTTGGCCGGATCGTCTCCTCTCGCCTTCGCTAAATCTTCCATATCTACATAATAATGTGGTGAATAAAAACCGACTTTATCTATACCTAATTTCATAAAAGTTCTCTCCTTCTTCGATGCGTTAAGCAAGTAAAATAAATAGTGATATGTTGAACATACTAGAGAAAAAAATTATGTCAAGGGAATAACAAGCCTTGACATGGAATGTTCATAATATCGTTAAATCCTTGTTAACCTTTTATCTTTTTCGTAAAGAAAAGCATACAACAAATTGGCTTAAAGGTCTAGTCGAATAAGATTTCCAGCCGGATCCTTTGTAAAGAAACCACCTGCTTCCTCACTCACTTCATAAGACAAATCCTTCAATTGTTGAATGATCCTTTCTCTCTTTTCTTCATCAGCTAACACTAAGTTATACCAATCTAAACCCAGGGAATCCTTAGGTGGAACAGGCGCACTTTCACCCTTCCATATATTTAAACCCAAATGATGATGATAACCACCATCAGAAATAAACAAAGCACCAGGATAGTGAGCAACAATTTCAAAACCGAGGCCATCAATATAAAATTCCTTTGCCAAATCCAGGTCATTTACATGAAGATGCATATGACCAACCATGGTATTTTCAGGCAAGGTCGTCCAGCTACCACTTCGCACACTGATTAAATCCTCCTGGTCTAGGGGCAAAGTCGCCATCTCCAAGGAATCCACACTAGCTTCAAGTTCAGTATCCTTTTTATCATAATACACTTCAATTCCATTCCCATCCGGGTCATTTAAATAAAGGGCTTCCGTTAAAATATGATCCGCCGACCCGTAAGGGATTCGATGTTCTAAAAGATGACCTAGAAAATTAGCTAACTGATCCCGCTCCTTTAAAAGTAATGCGAAATGATAAAGTCCAGTTGTCCGCAAAGGCTTCCTCCCCTTTTTACTTGCCGTCAAGAATAACAAGGGAGACTCAGGATTTGGGCCAAGTATTGCTGCTCCTTCATCCTGCTCAATGACTAAAAATCCAATAACCCTTGTATAATACAAAATAGATTCTTGTAAGTTCGAAACGGTCAAACTTAACTGACTAGTATAAGTGATTGGTTTTCGGTGGTATTTACTCATCCTATCATCCTTTCCTCTTATCTATTATTTTATCATAGGAATGGAAAGACCCGTGCTATTTTAACCCCGCACGGGTCTGTTTTCCTTTTTGTAAACCTTAGTTTCTTAAATATTTGTCTAGTTCATTTTCAACATCTTTACTAATTGCTAGTTCACCACCGAAAAGTGTTAGCTGACTAATCGTATGGTCATTTAGGAAATTGATTGTGGATTCCTCTAAAGCGTTACGAACAAGTAAGATCGCTTCATTATTTCTAGCCGCTAATACGGATCCTGTTAATGAATCTGCAAAATCATTCCCTGTTGCAACGTACATATGACGAGAGTCAATACCAAAGTGCTCTAATATAGCAATATTAGTTGCTACTCGAGTTCCTCCGTAAATACGTTCAGCATTCGGGAGTAAGTCTAGCACTTCATCGTCAATGGCTAAACTTCCTCCGATCACTTTTGTACTTTGAACGGCTAATTCGTTCAAGGCATTTTCCGTTTCTTCAGGTAGGGATTCAGTCCTTGTTAATAAGATTGGCACCCCTCTTTGTGCAGCATGTGGTGCAACAGATAAAGCATCAGGGAAGTCTTGTCCACTTACGATAATTGCTTCATCAATTCGACCATTTACCAATCGTTTCGCGATTTCAGACGCTGTACCATATCTGCTATCACCTTTTATTCTTTCAACTTCTAATCCATTTTGTTCAAGTTCTGCTACAACATCATCGCTGATTGCTAATCTTCCTCCAAGAACAATCACTTTGCTTGCATTTAATCGATTGATCTCATCAAGGGTTTCTTTTGGAATATAGGCTGATCTTGTTAATAATATTGGTGCATCCAATTGATATGCTAAGGGTACGCCAGCTAAGGCATCTGCGTAGTCATCATTCCTAGCTAATATAACTGTTTCTGATTCCAACCAGCCATCTTTACTTATTTCTATTGCTGTATCAAATCGACTCTTCCCATATATTCTGTCAATATTACTTGATCGTAAATATAGTCGACCTGGTGCCTCAGCTGATTCTTTATTACCAGCCTCATCTTCTATTGTAATTAAAACAATACCTCCTTCGAGTTGTATATCGGTAGGTACAGTCCACTTTCCGACATACTTCCCAGGCTCTACTTCATTCATTGGAACCGCTTGGGAGGATCTATCATTTTCTAAAGTTGGCACTTGGATAACAAAACTAGCATGGGAATTTTCGCTAGCACTTATAGATACCGTTAGTTCATCTCCAGGAATGAGATACTGATCAAGGGAAGGTTCAACTTCCGTAATGATTGGACCTTCTGTATTTAAGATAACAGTTACCCTTTGATCCGATACATTCCCCACGATGTCTCTTGCTTTAACCACCAATTCATTGGTTCCTTCAGATAGTATAATTTGTTTCTCAAAGGAGCTTCCATCTAATTCAATTTCTTCATCATTGACAAATACCGTTGCTAAATAGTCATCTTCTACCGTACCAGAAAGAGTAACTACTTCCTTATTTGTAACTAAACCATCTAGCGGTTCATCAATATTTATAATTGGTGCCGTTTGATCCACAATCAATGTAATTGAGGAATCCCCCTCTGTTGATCCAGCATCATTACTTGCTAGTAATTCTAGTTCATATTCACCTTCATCTAATGATGAGATTTCTACAACAAAGGTCCCATCACTTTTCGTTTCCGTATGGGCTACTTCCTCCTCATTAGCGATGACAGTGACTGTTGCTCCGACTTCTGCTGTTCCTGATAATTCTACCACACCGTTGGAATAAACCAGGTCCTCTTCTGTCCAGCTAGGAACATCTGGAAGTTGCTGTATACCATCTCTTGCCCATTCAACAGCTTGAACAAATAACTGTTTACCTTCCTCTGTCCACCCTCTTTCAGGACCTACCATATTATTGACGTGGAAGGATGAAAGAAGCATGAACATATGGTTTTCACTTTGAAATTCATAAGCTATTGATGTTCCTTTATCTTCACCGTCTACGAGAATGTTAGCTAAATTCGTTCCGCTAAAGTTTTTAAAGGTGGCATACGGACTTTGTTCAACTAAGGCACTGATTGAATTTGAATCAAACCCTTCAAAGATAGGATGTTCTTCCAAGAAACTTATTTCAACTTCGCCTTCATTGTAGCCCTGTTCTTGTAATGTAGGATGGCCTACTGTCTGCTCTAATAGTTTGATTGAACCATTAGCAGCCCAAGTATCCGTAAAGACCAAGCTAGTCCTGTATTTATCCGCTTCCTCAATGAGTTTCTCTAAATCTTCTACTGTTCCTTCTGCTGAATTAATAAGGATTACTTTATAATTGAATACATCATCTACAATATCCCAGCCCCTATTTTGAGCGGCAAAACCTTTCTCCTCAAAAAGAGCACTTAAATCTGATTTGAAATCGTCTATGATGGCAATATTGTAATCGTTTAAACTATAATTCTTTGTAAGTTGTTCTCCTTCTTTCAAACTAAAGAATTCTTCAATGGTTTGATAACCATTTGCCTCAATAACTAACCTATAGTCTCCAGCAATTAAGTCTGTAAACTGGTATTTACCTTGACGATCAGTTGTTGTATCATGTTCTATCTCGTTGTGTTGTTCAATTAATGTTATTTGAACGTCCTCTATTCCTCTATCTTCAATATCCGTAACTTTACCTTCAACTGTAGCTCTGTCCGTCTGCTCTAAAACAAAATCTAACTGAAGGGCTTCACCTAAATCCTCTATCGTCACTTCCTTACTTTCCGCTTCATAACCATGAAGTTTTGCATACACCTCATACCTTCCGGCGCCAACACCTAAGTTATAATCCCCGTTTATATTCGTTGTTGTTGATAAATTAGCTTCCGGAATTTCAATGGTTACACCTTCAAGTAAATTCCCTTGATCATCTGTTACTGTTCCATAAATTTCACCTAAGCTAGCCGATAAAGCCCAATCAATAGCATTCATATATATTTGCTTGGCATCCTCTGTCCAACGATCCTCAGGTGTACCATAGGCTCCTACCTTTAAGGAACTTAGCAATATATGGACACTATTTGATGTTCTAAAATCATAGGCTACAGCAGATCCAATTCGACCAGATTCATGGCCAAGATCTCCGATAGTTGTCCCACTATAGTTTTCAAAAACAGAATACTGTACATTGGAGCCTTCGCGTTCTAATAATTTAATTTCATCTCCAACATTATATCCAGAGAATATAGGGTGTTCTTCATTGACAACATAATTTACATAGTCTGCAGCATAACTATTTGTAACTTGTTCGGGATCATTATAAAAATCTCGCAAATCACTAATACTGTTACTGCCATACTGACTTGGGAAAATAATACTTACTTCATGTTCATCTGTTAAATCAATAAACTCTTTAAATTTCTCCTCATTCATATTTGTCGAATGACGATCATTTAGAATAACTAAAGCATATTCATCCATCTGTTCCATCAAGTCGTCAATATTAGAATTTAACCAAAAATCAACCTCGTAGCCTTCCGATTCTAATAGAGGAATCATTCGGGCTTCTGTTGCTGAAGTTCCAATTAAAGCAATTCCCTCGGATATGCCTAAAGTTATATCTAAATTAGTAGTTTCTTGGTGAATTACTTCTATTGTATGAACCTGAGCAGAATATCCACCTGCTGTTATACGGGCTTCATAAGTTCCTGCCGGTGCATGCAATTCAAAACTTCCATTACTATCTGTTTTTACACTTAATGGGGTACCGATTAATCGAACTTGAGCATTTTCAAGTAAGTCCCCATTTTCTAAAGATTTAACCGTTCCGGAAAATGTACCTAAATTATCTGAGGTTAAAACAAATTCTTCCGTCAGTGCTTCACCCTTAGTTACTGTAACTGGAAATTGATCAGAATCATGACCGAAGGCTTGAACAGATAATGTGTACTCTCCCTCCGGTAACCCCAAGAAGAAGCTTCCATCCTCTTCAGTATCAATCGTATAGTCAATTTCTTCTACAGTTATTGTTGCAGAAACATTATTTCCTAAATTATTTTGTATTTGACCATGTAATTCACCCACTAATGGATCTTTATTATCGAGTGCCCAAAGAATAGCATTGTTTAAGATCTTTTCTCTATTTTCATCAAAGTATTTTCGACTCTCTAAATCATCTGTAAAGCCATAACCAAAGGTCATTGTTGATAATAACACTTCCACTGAATTTATTGTTCTACCACCAATGGCTACTAAGGATCCTAATTGTCCTTCACTATCGTTTTCAGAAGTTAGAAGTGTCCTTCCAGTATAGTCATTAAATCCATAATAGTTTTCTGAATAAAATTCAAATTGATTATCATTATCGAAATCTATTCCTTCTAAAATAGAATGATCCGTTTGTTTTGTAGCAATAATATTTCGATCATTGGTTGGTAATCGTCCGGAAAATTCCTCTTTAGGATCATTTAAATATTCTGTTAAAAATCTGATTGATCCTCTTGGACCATAGTGACCTGGCCAAATCACAGACACCTCAGCTTTATCAATTTTCTTGATAAATTCATCAAATTCTTCCTTACTTGGAATGAAGTCTGAACCATAATCTGAGTTAGCAATGATAAGATCCATTTCTTCAACCTTATCTAAATCTGTATAAAAGAATTCTTCAACAATAAACCCTTTAGGGGTTAAATATTCTTCAAGGGAAGTGGCACGTGAAGACTGAGAATCAACAATAACACCGATCCTTGGGGATGGTTTCATTGTTTCATTGATTTCCCTTGTTTCCCCATCTATTATTTCTACAGGCATTTCGATTTTCACATAATCTTCAGCCTCAACGACTAAAGTATATTCCCCAGGTACTATCTTTTCAAGGGTGAAAGACCCGCTAATATCAGTTGTTGTGTCTCTAGGATAATCGACTAAATAGACTCGTGCTCCATTAATACCTTCTAAGGTATTTTCATCAACAAACTGACCGGTAATCTTTCCATTGTCCTCTGATGGAACCATTTCTATCGTTAACGGTTCTAGTTCTTCTCCGACAGTAATCTCTTCTTCGTATGTCTCATAACCGAAGGCATTCACTACGATTACAAACTCCCCATCTATACTTCCAAAGTTAAAAGAACCATCCTCTTCATCTGTCCGGAAGCTAGAACCTGAATCCTTGATACCAACTTCTGCATATAATGGATTTCCTTCTTCGTTATACACATTTCCAGAAACCTCGGTGAATTTTGTATAAGCTGCCCAAATTATTGCATTGACAAACATCTGTTGACCGGCTTCAGTGTATTCATCAACATTTCTAAGGGAATCCACTGCATGACCACTCATTAGAATTTCCATATTATCTGCTGTTCTCGGTTTATAAGCTACCCCTATTCCATGGGTATCTTCCATGTGACTATGTTTTACCTCAGCCAAAGGATAGCCGGAGTAATCGGAGAAACTGGCAATATTACTTCGATTCGGTATTAGTATTTCTGCGAATTCACCCTCAGTCAAATCACCGAAGATAGGGTTTTCTTCCAATATTACATACCCTGCAGCGTTCGTTCTATCAGAATGTTGGGTTCTTTCCTTTGGATCATCTAAGTGTGTGACTAAATGATGAATTGGACTACTTGTATAATAGTCATCACCATAGATCACACTAACACCGTGTAAATCCGCTTCATTGATGAATTCTTCTAGGGTATCTTTATATACTGTCACCGCCGATTGCTGATTAAAGAATACGACATCATAACTTTCAAGCTCATCTATAATTCCAGCGAGATTTGAATAATTTGTAGCCTCTATACCGTAGTTATCTAGTAATTGTCTAAGTGATCTAGAGCTAGAGTCCCCTATAACTGCTACATTTGGAACTGGATACAGTTCAATATCAAGTGAAATTGGCTCAGATCCTACTTGAATATCCTTTTTGTAATAGACAAAGTCTCTCTCCTCTACCTGGATTATATAATTTCCTTCATCTAAATCAGTAATTTCATAGTTCCCACCTATATTACTGACGTATTCTTCGTCTATTTCATTTCCTTCACCATCATATAAATGAATTTCTGCATAAGGAACAACTTGATTTGTCACTTTATTTAAGACAGTTCCCGAAATAGATCCACTGTCTGAAACCTTAAGAACAATCTCCTCCGTTACTATTGCTCCATGAACAAAGTCAACTTCCATAGTCTCGGTAGCGTAACCCGTTTTACTAATCTTAACATCGTGCCTGCCCTCTTCATGATACAGCTCAAATATACCCTCTGCATTAGATTTAGAATGATATGCATGATCTGAAATTTCAATATTAACATCCTCTATTGGATTTCCTTCACTGTCAACAACAGTTCCTGAAAAACCTGCAAATTTTAGATCTTCTAACAGGTAATCCATCGTATTGAGAAATAACTGTTGCTGAGTTTGACTCCACCCATTATAAGGAGATGTCCAAGGTGATGCCGCATGAGTTGACATTAAAACATGGGCGGTATTTTCAGAGACACCCTTATAAGCAATTCCTGATCCTGTAAAACCATCCCTAGAGGATCCTACAGAGGCAATTTCTCGACCTGAATACTGACTAAACCAGGCTAGATGCCCATTGTCTATTGCTGTATAAGTTTTTCCAATATCAATATCCTTGGTAATTGGATGATTTTCTTCTACTCTTACTTGGGTTGATACAGATGTTGAACTTGACATATAGGAATCGTAATTTGCTGGATCATCTAAATATTGATGTAAAAATCTTAAACCACCATAGTTCGGACCCCAAGTATCCGCAAATACGACACTAACATCTTCTTCGATCGCAACAGAAATTAACTCATCTAATTGTTCTTCCGTTGGATTATTACCCCGGTCTCTATATGCTCCATTCACATAAGCCACTGAAAAGTTTTCTAATTCATCCATAGCTTCCCATTCCATACTTACTGCAGGAACTCCACTACTATTTAAAAATGTCGTTATTTCATCTTCATAATCATGAAGAACTACTACATCTACTGGCGATATTTCCACACTTACATTGGTCGTCTCACCCGGTGTTACTGTAATTGTATCCGTTGTGTCAACGTAGCCGGATATGAAATAGTTTATATCAAAGCTTCCCTCATAAACATTTTCAAAGGAAAATTCACCTTGTTCATCTGTTGATGTTTCAACATCTAATTCATCAATAGATACCATTAAACCTTCAATTGGTTCCTTTGTTCTTTGATCTATAACACTCCCTTTAATTGACCCCACTTTCGCATTCACCAAAGTGTAGTCCTTGTTCAGGGTATATCCAGAAACTAATGTAACTTCTTCAAAAATTTGTTTATATCCTTTATGAGAAACTTTTATCGTATATTCTCCAGGCCTTGTTTGCAACGAATATTGGCCAGTTGAATCTGTCGTAATTTCTACATCACTTTCTTCAATATAAATTGAAGCGTTCTCTACTGGATTACCATCTTCATCAATAATTTCTCCTGTCATTTCTGCGTAGGCTGTAAAACTATATATTCCATCTCGGTCAGAAACAATCACTTGTCCTTCAGATAAAGCGATTGAAGATGTACTGGCATTATTTAATGTATATGAATGTAGTCTCTCGCCCGTAAAAATATCATAAATCTTCATAGTACTTGATAAATCTGTAATAAATAAATATCCATTACTTGAAACAGCACCAGTATTAACGGAGGTTACTCCATTGTTTGTTTCCCATATGAGTTCGCCATTATTTTTATTAAAGGCTTTCAACATTGTAGTTGCAGCTGAACCCGTCACAACAATATCATCATAAACGATTGGACTAGCTGATTCGGTGTTCCCAATATTTTCAACCTGCCATAATTCATCTCCAGTAGCCGCATCATAAGCCCTTAAGGTACCACTTTCTGTATCAAAATTATTAGTAACCGCATAGATTACACCATCGTTATATACGGGACTGGAACTAAATCCTTGACCTTCAATTGAAACCTTCCAAATCTCCGAACCATCATCCGAGGATAATGCACGTAATTCTTTAGAATCATACGAACCAACATATAATCTTTCTTCTCCAAGGGTAGGGCCGAAAAAGGCGCCATCACCATTATCTACCCTCCATAATTCTGCACCCGTTTCTGCATCAAGAGCAATTACCTTTGCATTTGCGTCCATATGAGAAGATACATATAAAACTCCTTCGTGATAAACAGGTGTTTCGTAAATAGGTGGGAAGTCCACATGCGCAGACCAAAGTTTATTTCCCGTTTCTAGATCAAGAGCATGTATTTGACCATCCCCTCCTCCTCCAACATATACAACTCCATTAACTATTGTTGGAGTAGAACGGTTTGTTAATACGGATCTTACACTCCACAATCTCTCTCCATTATTTTGGTCTAAGGCGATAATATTTCCATTGTTTGTTGTAAAGACAACCTTTCCATCGGATATTACTGGTGAACTAAAAACAATTTGTCCCGGTGTATCAGCAGACCAAACCTTAATTAACTTCTCAGCATCAATATCAACGGAAGATACAGGGTTTCTACTATAATTATTTTTAGAAGTAGGCCAATCTCTTTCTGAAAGTATATCAAATTGCTCAACCTGAATTTCCAATGATAAATCCTGATCTACCACAATATTTTCAGATTTGGGTTGCATTCCTTTCCCACTAATGACTAGTGTATACTCTCCTTCTGGCAATTCACGAATTGCGAATTGACCAGCCTCATCCGTTCGAAAGGAAGGTAGTGGAGTACCTTCTACCCTTACATATGCATGTTGAACCGGTTCATTTGATGTAAATGAAATTGTTCCTTGTACATCGTAATTTGTCGATTGTTCTAATTCAAAATGTAATTCCTGCCTTTCATTTTTAACCAGGTCAATCTCACGTTCTTCAGACTCATAACCAAAGCTACTTACTATAACATTATGCCTTCCTTCTCGAAGGTTAAATTCAAAGGATCCGTCCTCATCAATCGAAATCGTTTTATCCTCTTCTTTAAAATAAAGTTCACCTTTAATTCCATTTCCATCCCGATCTTTTATTGTACCTACTAATGTTCCTGCATAAGCTGCTTCAGTAACGGCATCGTATACATTTAGAATACCTTCACCAAAATCATTATTTGGAAGTTCACCCATATGTTCAGACTCATCGGCAGTATCCATTAATAATTCGGTAATATCATGGAATGTTAAATCATTATTTGCTTGTAAAATAAGAGCCATGGCTCCGGCAACATGAGGTGAAGCCATAGAGGTACCATTATTTAATCCGTATCTACCATCTGGTAAAGCAGAATAAATAGCAACACCTGGTGCGGAGATTTCTGGTTTAATATAAGTCTCACTCTCACCGGATTCATTTGTCCATGTCACAGGGCCACGACTAGAAAAGGGGGCTACCTGGTCATTATTATCTGTAGCACCAACTGAAAATACTTCTGGGAAACTTCCCGGTGATCCAACGGTTCCGGATGCTGGTCCGTCATTTCCTGCAGAAAACGTAGCAATAATCCCTGCAGCTTCCCAAGCCCTAACACCATCTAAAAATTCTGTTCGATATGGATCGGAACTACCCCAGGAGTTATTAACAATATCTGGAGACATAGACGGGTCCCCGCCTGGTTCTAAGATCCATTGAAATGCATTATGAATTGTTGAAGCTGAACTCGCTCCCTGATCGTTAAAGATTTTAACACCTATCCATTCGGCACCGGGTGCAACACCAATAATTTCCCCTTCTCCACCACCTACAGCGCTACCGGCAACATGAGTACCATGCCCGTGTCCATCCGATGGTTCACTATAGTTATTCGTAGAAAAGTCTGCCCAGGAGTACAGATGATTATCATCCTTTCCTCGGTAATTATGTTTCAGTGCTTCATGCTCTCCATCTACCCCTGAGTCCACGATAGCAACAACGATTCCTTCACCTTTCAAACCGTATTCGCCCCACACCTTTGGAGCATCTACCCGCTCTACTCCCCAATGGGGTAAAGAGGGTTTAGATTCCGTAGGTGTAAATTCTGGAGCTTGCACTTCAAAGTCCTCAGTAATCTCTTTAACATCATCCCTATCCGCTAATTTCTTTAAAGCTTCCTTGGTTACTGTTAAGGAAACTCCATTAATAATCCATAATTGTTCTATGTTTTTAGCTAACCCTTCATTCTCCAATGTGGTTAACTCATTGAGTAATTGTTTCTGGGACTGTTCAGTCATTCCTTTTAATTCATTAACAACAAAAGCTGTCCTATCTTCTTTTTTAGATAAGGAATTCGCTTCCTTCGTTAACTGTTTAGTATTTATTTTGTCCTTCATTCGGATAATAACATCTACTTCGTTCTTTTCCTCTAACTCCTTTAATAGGTTGACATCAATTTTACCTTCGAAGGTACTAGACTCCGATGTCTCGGAAGAACTCATGTCTTCTAATCCATCCTGTAAGCGAAAAATTTCTTCGGTTACTTTATCCTGATCCTTAATATATTGTTCATAATCTTCTTCTGAAAATTTATCTGTATAATCATTTTCAATTGCCTCTCTAATAGCATCCTTATCTGTCTTTGCAAAGGATATATTTTGTGGCATAATCATTGAAATTAACAATAAACCTATCATAAAAACCGATAATGATTTTCTAAAACTTTTCAACTTTATCAAGCTAAAGACACCTCCAAATTTTTTATCTTATTAATCCCTAAGTAATAAATCTGTTAATTGATCAATCATGTCTTCAGATACAGCTAATTTTCCACCAAATACCGTCATACTCTTCACCTTGTCTTTTTCAATAAAATCTACTGTAGATTCTAGTAATTTATCGTCTAATAATAATAAGCCTGACTCCCTTTTTACTGCTAATGCAGCACCTGTTAATGCATCAGCAAAGTCCCATCCCGTTGCAACAAAGACATGACTCGTTTGTAAATTCTTTTCATTTAACACTTCTATGTTCGTATCAAATCTCGTTGTCCCAGAAATTCGACTGGGGGAAGGTAATAGATTTTCTACATCCTTTGAAATAGCTAAGGTTCCACCTACAATGACAGATTCCTTTACATTAAATTCCTCTAGTGCTTCCGCCGTCGAAGGTGACAAATCCTCTCCTTTCGTTAGGAGTATTGGCGCATCGAACTGTGCGGCTAAGGACGCTGCGGATAGAGCATCTGGATAATCTAAAGCATTTACAATAAAGGCTTTTTCGTGATGGTCGCCAAGGTAATTAGCAATTGCAACTGCAGTATCAATCCTTGTTTGTCCATAAATCCTATCTACCCTTAAACCTAAATCAAGCAAAGAATCTTCCACTTTTTCAGGTACTGCTAAAGAGCCCCCAAGGATAATTACATTCTCTGCACCCAATCTTTCAATCTCACTTAAGATAGAATCCTCTAGTTGTATTCCTTTCGTGAGCAAAATAGGCGCATCGATTTGCTTAGATAATGGTATTCCAGCTAAGGCATCAGAGAAATCCAAACCTGTCGCTAAAATAATAGTTTTAGCCTCTTCCCAACCCCTTTCACTTATTAGACTTGCTGTATCATACCTTGTTTGACCGTATAATCTAGAGACTTTCCGATCGATAGGATAAATTTTTTCATCAAGTTCTAGTTCCACTTTATTTCCGTGTAAATCCTCGTGTAAAATTGAAATCACAGCATAGGTGAATTCTTCCCCTGGAGAATAACTCCATGTTGTTTCATAGACATCAGAATCTACCTTCTCCATATTCAGTTGATCGAGTAAACGTCCATTATTATCTTTAATAGAAATTACTGAGGACCCCTCCCTAACATCACTTGTAAAGGAAATTGTTAGATCTTCTTTAGCTAGTAGGTACATATCCCGGCTTGGCTGAATATTACTAATCACTGGAGGGCTCGTTTTTTTGGAGATAAATATTTCATTTGATTGTTCCGATTCATCTCCAGCATCATTAACGAAGGTAGCATATACATGGTTATCACCTTCCACTAAAGGAAAATCAAGGGAGAAACTTTGATTAGCTGTTACAGTCTCGAGAGCTTCTTCCCCATTGTTATATAAACGAACAATCCCATCCTCATTAACTGTTCCTTCAACAAGAGCATGATCCTCCTTTGTATACACATCAGAAGGCTCTGTCAAAATTGGGGGGTGTAAAGGTTCACCCTCGTAAACAAGGTGGGAACGAATCATCCAATTACCATAATTTTCACCTAACTGTTCAAAATTTCCATCGTCGATAAGGTAGGTCCTATTAGCGAATTCACCCGTTTCATCGACGCCTAGTCCAACCGCTTGTTCAAAATCAACCGGTTGAATAATTGCTACATAATAATCTTTTTCCGTAGATAAATTCTCATTACTTAAGTCAATGAAGTTCCATTGACCACGTATTCCTTCGACTTTTTTCGGTGACATGAGCTCGGTCTCATCTTCCGCATTATAAATAGTTACATAAAATTCATTTCCACCAGGAACTGGGAAATCCTTACCCCATAAATAAACACTTACTCCTATAATGTCTGCATGTTCCTCGGGTGTAAATCGCGTAGCAAATGCAAAATCCTTACTATTAAATGCCCGAGCATTATCCGCATAACCATCGTCATAGGAAATCACTTCTCCAGGAAAGCCCTCTAATAGTACTTCTAGTTCTAGTAAAGAATCTCCTTCAACAGTCAGTTCGATTTCTTGATAATAATAATTGGGCTTATGAATACTAAGTGTATAGGTACCCTCTAATAAGTCTTCAAAGCTAGCAAGACCATTTTCATCGGTTTCTATTTTTTCTACCCTTGGATCTTCTTGTAGATTTATTTCTACTCCCTCTACGGGCTGATTCGTTTTATCATCAATAACTGTCAGTTCTAATTCTCCCCTTGGAATTTCCGTCAGTAAAAATTCTTCATAAATTGTTTCATCCTCCGGTAATTCAAAGGACCGTTCTTCTGGATAATAACCATAGGATTCTACCCTTAAGGTGTAAGAAGAGCCTTGAGACGTTGGTTGATGAAGCATTGTAAAACTTCCATCTTCTAAACTCGTCTTTACAGTCCTGCCTGTTTCAAGTACTGTTACATAGGCTTCTACTGGTAAACCTTGTTTCTCGCTAGTTTCATTTCTTTTAGAATTTATTAAACTTTGAAGCGTAACCTCGGTTTCATTCTCCTTAGTAACCCCCTTAATTTCCATATAGTCAATATACCAACCTGCATGATTTGTTCGTTCATCGGACTCCAATACGAAGGAAAGAAACAATTGCTTTTCCGAGTTGTCAGAGATATAGTCCGTTAAATCAATTTCCTCTGTAAACCAACTTCTCTCTCTTCCAGAGTAGCTTGCCAGCTCTGTCCATTCTTCTTCACCTTGTCTAATTAATACCTTTGCAAGATCATATTCGTACTCAATATCAAACCAATGTTCAAAACTTACATAAATTTCACTAACTTCTCTAACATCAATTGGAGGCAGAGTGAAAGTGCTTTTCTCTTTGTTTGAATAATTTCCCGATAAATTAGTTGCCAATAAGTAATTTCCTGTCAATGGTTTAGGACCTACCGTAGGTTCACCAATTTCCCAATCTCCAGACATATCTATTCCTTTTAATTCACTGGTAAAATCATAGGTAAAGTTATCACCCGGATTAATACCAAAACTTACATCAACAAAATGAATATCAGTTTCTTCTTCATTACCACTAAAGTCTGTCGCACGAAGCTTGTATTCATAATGTGGTAGCTTAATATATTCTAACGGTATCTCTATTTCATAAATTCCTTCACGAAAGTCTCCTTCAATTCTATTCATTTCAATAGTTTCCCAGGAATCCTCTAATGATTTCTTTATAAGGAACTCAACTTTCGTTATCGATACCTCGTCAGAAACCTTCGCTCGAACAACCTCAGGTAAACCTTCATAACTAAAGGTAATGGGTTCATGCTCAATTACTGGTTTGTCATGGTCTTCACCCTGTTTTAATACAGTTCCTGTAATTTTCCCTGATTTATTCGCATAGATTCCGACTGCTTCATAGGCATTGACTAATCCATAACCATAACCATAATTAGGTGTTTCCGAATATTGGTTATCCACTAAGGATGTGGCGGTTTCCTTTAAAATTGTTTCTATTTCATCAACTTCCAAAGACGAATCAATCGACCTGAGCATAGCGGCTACACCTGAAATATGTGGAGCTGCCATTGAAGTACCATTCCATCCAGCTTGATACCCACCTGGAACAGCGGATCGAATATTTACTCCTGGTGCTGAAATATCAGGCTTTATATCATCGTAAGGACCCGGACCCTGATGGGAAAAATCTCCCCTCTGATTATTGTTATCTGTCGCACCTACTGCAAAACTTTCCGGGTAATTCGATGGAGCACTTACAGAACCCGGAACAGATCCTGTGTTTGTATTTCCAGCTGCAAAAATGGGAATAATTTCAGCATCTCGCCAAGCCTGAACCATTGGCCGATACCATTCATCTAGACCGGGCCCGCCACCCCAGGAATTGTTAATAATATCTGGGGATAAACTTGGGTCATCATTAGGAGCTAACATAAATTCCCCTGCGGCTAATAACCAAGAATCCATCCCACCATCTATTGTAAATGCTTTTGCAGCAATCCATTCAGCACCTGGGGCAACACCAATTTTATTGTTTCCCGCTGAATCTTCCCCTAAAATCGTACCTGCAACATGAGTTCCATGAGGATTGGAAGCAATGTCATAAGGCATCGATTGACCCTCTACTGCATCAAACCAATTTCCCGTTGGGTTTGGTTGATCAGGTTGATTAGGATCATATCCACGCCATTTTTCCTTTAAAGCCTCATGATTCCAATGAACACCAGAGTCGATTATACCCACGACCACTCCGCTACCGTCTATACCATATTCATTCCAAACTTTATCGGCCTCTATTTGTTTAATATTCCATTCTACATCTTCATCGTTTTTTATTTGAGTTTGTGCAAGCTTGCCATCTTCCTCCACCGTAGGCCATTCTATTTCTATCTTTTGATCCAAGCGAATATTAGCTACCTTAGGATGACTCAATAACTTTTTGTAATCCTCTTCTGTGGCTGTTAATGAAATCGAATTTATTATGTAAAAACTCCGAACATCTTCTACCTTGGTTTCCTCTTCTATATAGTTTAATAACTCTACTTGACTAGTCTTTGCATTAGTTTGAAGGGCATCTACCACCGCATAACGAGTTTTAATTTTTCTTTGGAATGGTGTAATACCCTCTTCAGAATTTAATTTATTTTTTATATTCTTGGCAACAAGTGATGTATCCACTTGCTCCTTTAATTCAATTATTAATGGCAGTTTAGTTTTCTTTTCATAGGATGTTAAAACGAGTTGATCTTGTTGTGAATCTTCTTGTAGTATTCTTTGATGTTTAGTCTTAGATGTTGAAGCAAGAATCGTGGAAGTAAAAGAGTTAAAAAGTAACATAAGTACAAATAAACTTACATAAATCTTCTTTTGTTTATTGTAAAACAATTGTGTTTTCTCCCCTTTTTTTAGATATTTTGTAAAAATCCATCATCTTCCTATATACGCAATTCAAATATTACTAAAGGTAAAAATTCTTGTCAATAGGTTAAATTATCTGAATACGGTTGGCAAAAATATATCTTTTGAACTATGATTTGTTTTATTTTATGTAAAAATAAAGACTGGCACAAAACTTGATAATTGACCATAAAACACGAATCGAATAGCTAAAACGCGACAGAAATATCCTGTCCTTCACCCTCCGATACAAGAACAACATCTAAAACCAGCAAGCAAAATCGTTTGCCGGCTTTAGTGTTTTCTTTGTTGATGCTAGGACAAGTAGTGGCCAAGCGGCGAACGAAAAATCGAAGCTAGCATGCCTTCCGATTACCGATTTTCGGCGACCGCTCGAGGGAGAGGAATTTCACCAACCCCAAGAAGTAATTGTTATTTCCTTCACTTTTATTGTTCATTGCTATTTAAATGTGTAGTTTTACCCCAATCTCTTTACTAAAGCAATCCTACACCTTAAACTGACCAATCAAGTCTTCTGCACTGCTAACCACTTCTTCCATAGAACCACCGGTTTGTTGAGATTGAGCCGAAGTTTCTTCTACTCCAGCAGCCGACTCCTCAGAAATCGCAGCAATCTATTCGACGCATGAACTCATTTTCTCAGTATTCAATGCAATACTCTCTAAATTAGAAGATACAACCCGAATCCTGCTGGCCATCTCTTCTATAGCATCATTAATCTCAGCAAAGGTCTCCCGAGTCTCCCGGATTTGGATGGTTCCCTCACGAACCTCTCATAACCCGACAGCAAAGAAGTGCTGACCGAACTCGACTTAGTCTGAATCCGAGTCACAACATCTGTAATATCAGTCACAGAGAAAGACATCTGCTGATTCGCAATCAAAACAGGCAGCTCATAATCAATAATACTTTCCGTCTCCTGATTCACCACACTCGTCAAATAGACATTCATCCCTTATCATGAAGATAGAAGTAAATAGACCAAGCTTGAAATCTAGATCCATCTCACATATCATTTGCCATACAGGAGTTGAAAATCATGATTAAAATATATACAGACGGCGCTTCAAGAGGGAATCCCGGACCAAGTGGGGCAGGGATTCACATCATTACCGAAGACGAGGTCCTCCGCTATATCGTTCCTTTAGAAGACATGACCAATCATGAAGCTGAATTTCACGCCGTTATTTTTGCCTTGGAAATTTGCACAGAAAAATTCCAAGGAGAAATCCTTTCAGTTAGAACAGACGCACAAGTAGTTCTAGACAGCTTTGAAAAAGAATACACAGCTAATAAAAGCTTTAAGCCCTTATTAGAAAAAGTTTTAAAATTAAAAGAGAACTTCCCTTTTGTATTTATGAAGTGGATCCCCGAGCGGGATAATATTCACGCTGATGAGTTAGCAAAAGATGCAATTGATGCAAATACGGTTAAAATCAAATAAAAAGAGAGCAAGCCACGCAAATAGCGTGCTTGCTCTTCATAGCTTTATCCACTAATGTATTCCTAATAAGGAATCGGATCATTTAAATCAATTTCATATAACTTCCCATCAACCGCATCAATAGCCTCAACATACTGATGCTCCTTGGCAAACTTGGCTAAATAGCCCGGACTATACACTCTTAGCTGTCCAACAAACTGAGGTAATAAGGAAAGTTCCATACGCAGGGCCTGTTCATATAGCTTTAGGGCCTGCTCTTCACTTATGACTGGCTTCACATCAATACTTTCTAAACTAGCTTCATTTTTTACCGTATTTTGATACAAACGAATCGAACCCGAATATTTCCCAATCCCAATCGTAATAAAGTTCTCCGAAACAAAAACATCTGACTTTACCCTCTGGAATAAGAAACGATACATCTCTTCATAACCCTGCTGCGGGAAGAGCTGGAAAGGCTGATCATCCTCCCCATCAGCAAACTTATCAAAATACTCCTCCCCCTCAAAGGGGTCTTCCTTATTCACCCGAAGTAAAAATTTACTTTCTGCTTCAGGCTCCATATAAAATAAGAAATTCAAAGCAAGCTCCCTAGCCTCATCAATAGAAAGCTTATCCATCATCCGGGGCGTCTCCTCCCCACTCAAAACATGCTGAACAAGTCCTTTGGAATCATACTCAATTTTAATTACTTGATCCTCCGGAAGAAACATCGAAAAATCAAACTGATTGTTCTGAAGTAACTTGGACCAAACCTCCATCTTACCCGCCTTATAAGCTTGCTGACCTAATTTATGATGGTCCTTACTAATCCCAAGCGCCTCATATAAAGAAGTCAAAGTAGTCTCTTGTCTTTCTATACTTACATAATCATACTTCTCCCGCTCTTCAATTAATTTCACTTCACCTGTACCAGGAACCGTTACGACATTACGTTTTACCTTATACAATAGATGGTAATCATCATCCCCGTTAATATATGTATCCAAATCACAATATTCAATAGCAAGCTCAAGCTCAACATTGTCCACATAAATTTTCTTGGCTTCTTCAGACGAAATCATCTCTTCTAAATAACTGATCTTATAATTAGGGTAATCAAAGCTAAAATCAATCAGTTGACCATCCACACTAATCCCTACATTAAAACCAACATAAGGGATAGTCACCCCTAGACGCTCATCCTTCTTCTCAAAATAAATCGAATAAATCTCCTGCATATTGAAAACGGTTGAAAGTTCATACTGTCCACTCACATCCGGATAGAACTGCCGCACAAAATTCCAACTAATATCTACAAGCTCATCCTCGGATAAAACAGTAGAAGAAAGCACTAAACCAAGCATGACCTCGAAATGGACCAGTCTTCCCCACTGGTTCAGCTCACAACGACCAGCATGCTCCATTGTCCCCCGCACAATAAAGTCATAACTCTTCCCCTCAGAAGTCTGTAAATAATTCTCACTCTTCCTCAAATCCACAGGCATAGGAAAATATTTTTTTAACCGTTGCAAAATAATATCATTATCCATTTGAACATATCTCCAATTAACTGCTTAATACCTAAGCCATAAATAATATTTGTCGATTACAATGATACCATACGAACAAGAAAAATCTACATCTCCTAGCAAAAATCAACAAAATTATGAAGATAATTATAAAACAAGAAAAACACGCTCACAAAATCGCCCATAAATTACCTGAAAATTCCATTACAAAGAAACATAACATTAATCATTCTGTAATAACCATGTTATACTATGTAAATAATATATATATAAAAGGGGATCATTATGAAAAAGCTACTCGCCGTATTCATACTCGGCACGTTAGTTGCATGCGGCACAAGCACAAGTGACGACAATGCAAACAACGAAGAAACAAAGACAGCAAAGCTTCAAATAAAAGAACAACCCAAAATAGAAATAAGTGAAATAAACAATATAATATATGAAACAGACTTAAAAACAAAGGGCTCAAATAAACATCTATATATCGAAAAATTGGACCACCCCAAACAAATCGAAGATGAAACCTATCAAAACCTCATCTTTTACACAGCCGAAATAGGCGAAGAAGAAGCAAGTGTCCAAACGGAACTAAGCGTCACCATGACAGAACTAGAAAATGTGGAAGACCTTCGCTTTGAAAACCTTGAAATCGAAGGAGTGTCCGTCGTAATCGCCATCCATCCGATAGATTCCGAGCAAAACGAAATCTACGCCCTTGCTCAGGCGGAAGACAAACTAGTAGAAGTCATCTTTGAAGACGAAACAAGAATCAAAAGCTTATCTGGACAAGGAAAAGGCTATAAATTTATTAAGGATCAATACTTTCAAACCTTAAACCATAAAAAGGGTCACACCTTTACAAGTTGGATTTTTGATAAAGATCAACTTCTTTTCAATGTATACTACCAAGATTCCTACACAAAGGACGAAGATAAAATTGAAACCGGTGAATATTTCGCCAGTCGTTGGCTTGAGTTTGAAGATTACTTTCTAGATTTCCCCTACTACACTTTTACAGAGGAAGATAAAGAAAGGGTTCAAAAGGGGTATCTAGCAGACCTTCCACACCCTTTAGATATACCTATTGAAGAAGTCCTTGAAGGTTACACAATTTATGATGCGGGGTACTATGACGGTGGTCCCTATTATGAGACCCGGGATGGCATGTTATTTTATGATGAAGCAACAGATATACATTCCGTTGCTTTCATTTCAGGTGACCGAATTAAGAATGATTATGAACTTGAAGAGATCTTAGGTGAACCCGACTTTTCGGGAAGGAATGATATGTATCCCGATGAGCTCTATTCATCCTATCAATTTGAAGACTATATGCTTTTATTAATTTACAATGATAATAATGACTTAATCCGTGTAGAACTTTATTCCTTTAAGAATCGTTAAATATACTCTTTTCAACCTATGACTAGCTCCTAACCGAGCTAGTTTTTTCTTACCCCTTTTATGTGTACACCAGGCTTTTTCTCCTTAATATCCAAATTATTGGTAATTACCCCGAATTTCCTTTACAATGTCTAACTGTTCATGTAATTTTTATATGAGCATGTAAGAAAGTACATACTTACTTCTATTACACAATAATTTTAGAAAGGGGATTCGCTTGCGTAATTTAACAAAAGTTTTTCTAATTTCTTTAGCAGTAATCATTGCATTTATTTTATGGGGGGTAATTAACGCCGACCATTTGTATGATGTTGCGTCCACCGTACAAAACTTCCTACAAATTCGCTTCGGATGGTTTTACCTACTCTCAGCAACAGTTATTCTGATTTTCGTCATTTATTTAGCCTTTTCCAAATATGGTGATATAAAGCTTGGTAAAGATGACGATGAACCAGAATATAGTACTTTTAGTTGGTTAGCCATGCTCTTTAGTGCAGGTATGGGAATTGGACTTGTCTTCTGGGGTGTAGCAGAACCAGTTTCTCACTTCTTTAACCCAGCGACAGGAGATCCTGAAACCGCACAGGCAGCCCAGGACTCATTACGTTATACCTTTTTCCACTGGGGATTACACCCATGGGGAGTATACGCATTAATCGCTTTAACCTTAGCTATCTTTAAGTTTAGACGAGATGCACCAGGAACCATTAGTGCAACCTTCCAGCCTCTTTTAGGTGACCGTACAAATGGAGTAATTGGCAAGACTATTGATATCATCGCAGTATTTGCGACCGTTTTTGGAGTAGCAACTTCTTTAGGATTAGGTGCTATTCAAATTAATGGAGGACTCTCCTATTTAAATAGTAGTATTCCTAATTCGATTACTACACAACTGGCCATTATCGGAGGAGTGACCATCTTGTTCACCTTATCCGCCTTATCAGGTATTGGCCGAGGAATTAAGTGGCTCAGTAACGCCAACATTGTATTAGCTATTTTACTTATGTTCTTTTTCTTATTTGCAGGTCCGACAACCTTTTTACTCGATTTTCTAACATCGACTGTCGGAAGCTTTATCCAATATTTCCCTGAGATGAGTTTTAGAATGGCTCCTTTTAATGAAGCCAGCAGTAGCTGGATTCAAGGTTGGACCATCTTCTACTGGGCCTGGTGGATTAGCTGGTCTCCCTTCGTCGGAACCTTCATCGCCCGTGTATCTAAGGGTCGTACGATTAAAGAGTTTATTATTGGTGTTCTAGCTGTACCAACAGTCTTTAGTATTGTTTGGTTCGGTATCTTCGGAGGTACAGGTATTTACTTCGAAATGTTTAAGGAAACAGGTATTTGGGAGGCAATGGAACAAGGTACCTATACAGAAATAGCTTTATTTGCGACATTAGCTGAACTACCATGGGCAACACTAATTACAGTTATTGCAATTGTTCTCATTAGTACATTCTTCATTACGTCTGCAGACTCCGCAACCTTTGTAGTCGGTATGCAAACTTCAAATGGAATGTTAAACCCACCAATGGCTATTCGTTTAACTTGGGGAATTATCCAAGCTGCAGCTGCAGCTGTACTACTCTGGGCAGGTGGTCTTGACGCCCTACAAACCGCTGCAATCGTTTCAGCCTTCCCCTTCGTATTCATCTTACTTGGTATGATGATTTCCTTAAGGAGGGTCTTAAACGAAGACTATCAAACAACAAGCCGTCGTCGAGCTCATCATTAATAAGGAGGTTTGATCAATTATGCGTTTAATTAATGTAAGAAGGGGACAGTTCGTATATTTCGAAAATAAACTTCATAAAGTTTATTCCGTAAAGCCCTTCTTTAAGCAATCCGTTCATTTAATTCGTTTAGCAGACTTTGGACAGGTACTCTCAACAGCTAGGGAGATTGATTTACATCGTCCGAAACATTTAGACAGTTTCATGTATAATGGCCATCGATTTACTCTTGATAAGAACAAGCAGGCTGAAGTCGGCGATTACATCCTTGTGATTAATCCAAAACCTGACTCTCTAGATCGACACCATTTACACGCGATAGAAATCGTCTCATCCATTGAGACCCACGGAGTGATAAGTAACAAAAAGAATGGTATTAAACATTCTGAGTACTGGGTAATGGTACCAGGTCTATTAGATAATGCCCGAAAAATTGATTGGCAAAATCCAGATCTTCGCACAGAAGATGAAGACGAAGAATTATTGAACCAAGAAATGACCAGACCTAAAATCGGTGACATCTATCAAAAGAATGATTCAGATCCGATTATTCAATCCATGATCGTCGCTACTGAAGGTGATGTCGTCTATTTAGGTGGAGGATTTAAGTTCCACATGAATGAACTCACAGATACCAATCGTTGGACACCAGTCATTCATTCCGTTGAAAATGATATTACAGAAGAACCAGAAGCGTAAAAGTGAAAAAGTCAAAAAACTGCGATGTTTGATTTTCATCAAGCATCGCAGTTTTCTTTTATAAATCCTATTTATAAACAAATATTAATTATCGTATCGAGTAGGAAGAATTTCGCGATTCAGACGATATAGCTTCCTTGGTCTTCCTTGGAGACCAGCCGCGCTATCGACTGTTGCGATAACAAGCTTCTTCTCCTCAGCTTCCTTTAAAATCCGATTAGCGCTTCGAACACTTAAACCAATCGTTTCAGCAAACAAAGAACTACTAATAAACTCATTCTCAATTTTATTAAAGGCCAGAAAGATCTTATTTACTTTATCCCTGGTCATATCAATCTCATCAATCAACTTTTGTATTTCCAATGAACTAACCACTTGATCATCCTGACGACTTTTTTCCATCGCCATCAAGGGTCCAATCATTGTGTTATCATCCTTTAACATATAAACACTGCTAACCTCATTATTATAGGAGTAATCGCAGGCCATAAGAGCATTAATCCTTGCCTGTGTAAAGGTTTTACCAATCCCCCAGCCGATATGAATTGAACTTGTGAATTTTCTCTGCAAAAAATGTAATAAAGTACTAGAAGTAAAATTATTGGTCAGAGAACCCACCTCAGAATAATTCGTCATAATCTCAATATAATTTTCCTTTTCACGGAAAACTAAATCATAATTCTCCTGATAGTTAAAGTCGAGCAAGGCCGAACGTAAATTGAGCATTTGAATTTCAGATACATCAGCATCCTCAGCCTTCATTCTAACAGCCCCACAAACAACTTGATTCTCCTGGAGTTGATGAATATTTACCTCATTTAATAGTTTATCAACTTCTTCATGAATTGATTCATCTGAAATATCGAAGTAATGGTAAGGGATTTCATTTTCCTCTAAGGAGTGAACAAGGTTAGCTAATCTCGTAAAGGAGATCGTCACCTTCCCCTCATCGTGCAAGGTCTTATGCATATGCAATGCCCGTACGTAGACATCACCACTTACATAAACATGCTCTTCATCAGCGATTCTTGGCCGCTTATTTTCTGGAAAGCTTTGTAGAAATTTTGGTATCTCATCACTTTCACCATGGAAGTCTAGAAAAACCTTAGAAAAATCCAGACTTGGATTATCTAGTAAAATTTGAAATAATTTTTTATAGAAGTCTGCTTTAGACATTTTTAAATAGGCAACTGGCCGATCAAACTCTCCATTAATTTGTTTGATTAACATATAAGATAAATACCCACTAAATAAATATCCATCTAAAAATCGAGAGTTTTTTTGAAATGATTGTACAACTTCTTCTAGTTTACCATAAGGGAAAAATTCAAAAGTAACGTTACCATATGAACTTAATAATTTTTCCAGTCGCTCCTTATTATCAAAGGGCGTGAATACACCAATATGCATATCAAATACCTCGATTTCTCTTATTTTATATTCATTATTCTAATACATGGGCAAATTTCTTTCAAATAGATATAGGGGGAATCCCTGCCATATAAGCAGGAACTCCCCCTATTTGCCTTGATTTGGTAATACATTTTTTGGAATTGGACTTTCATACTTCTCCTCACCCAAACGTTCTTTTAGTTCTAATTGAGCATCATAAACAATTTGTTCATCAGCTAAAGCTTTTACTGCCGCTAGGGCTAAATACTTTGCCGCGTAGATCATTCCTTTATGGGCATAGGACGTTTTCCCCTGGGAGACGAATTGCCAAGTATGGAAAGACGTTCCCACTGCTACTGTCGTTGACCCTACTTGAGCTGTTGGTGCAATCCAACTCACATCACCTACATCCGTTGAGCCCGGTAAGATATGATTGCTATCCATATAAGGCACAATGATATCTGATAAGGGCTTTTCTAAAGCAGCATCTAACATAGGAATGCCCATATTTGCCGATGCTAGCTCCTGCTCACTCAAGCTTGATTGAAAATCCTTGGCTAGTTTGAATTCTTCATCTGTAAAGGGTACAGGTCCAATTTCTGTCATCGCCTCATCTAGAACCTCATTTAAGACATCATTTACGACATAGTTTGAGCAAGCCTTATCAAAGACTACCTCTACTTCCGTTTCAGTCATGAGTGCAGCACCCTCTGCAATTTTTTCCACCCGTTTAAATAAATCCTTCACCTGCTTAAGCTCTGGTGCTCGAATTAATTGCAGGACTTCTGCTTCCGCCTGGACAACATTTGGACTTGTGCCCCCTGTGTTAGTCACAGCATAATGAATCCGCGCTTGATCAACCATATGCTCCCGCAAATAATTAATCCCTACATTCATTAACTCTACCGCATCTAAAGCACTTCTTCCTAAATGTGGAGCTGCAGCAGCATGAGAGCTTCTCCCCGTAAACTTAAAATAAGCTTGAATGTTTGCTAAGGTGCCAAAATTCCAAACCCCCGTAATAGGAGCCGGATGCCATGAGAAGAATAGATCTACACCATCAAACACCCCTTCCCGAGCCATAAAAGTCTTCCCCGAACCACCCTCCTCAGCCGGACAACCGAAGAACTTCACTGTTCCAGAAAGATTATGTTCCTTCATATATTCTTTAACCGTAACAGCAGCTGCCATTGCCCCTGTTCCTAGCAAATTATGACCACATCCATGCCCATGCCCCCCCTCTTCAAGAGGCTCCTCTTTAGGAACACCACCCTTTTGGCTTAAATTTGATAGGGCGTCATACTCACCTAAAAAACCAATCACAGGAAAGCCACTTCCATACTCAGCGACAAAAGCCGTCTCTATTCCTGCAAGACCTTTCTCCACTTCAAAGCCTTCACCCCTCAAGACGGAGCTTAAATGAAGAGCAGATTCAAATTCTTCAAAGCGAATTTCAGGATGTCCCCATATATAATCACTTGTTTCAACCCATTTTTCTCGAGTTCTATCAAGATAATTTTCTACCCAAATCCTCTGATCCATTACACAATACCCTCCTGTTTATTTTTTCTACGCATGATCAATAGTAATGAAATAAAGATAATAAATACGAAAGCGTATAAGGCTAAACCACTTAAAAATCCATAATTAATTAAAACCCCAAAGGATAAAGGAAATAGCACAAAACTTATAATACTATTAATGGAATATGAAAAGGAATAATCTCTAAGCACTGGAGACTTCATATCAGGATCTACCATAGTAAGTAGAAGTAAACCCGTCAAGAAAACCCCCGTATTCGTACCAAGGACGGTAACACTTCGCTCCACCCAATAATCCGTAAAGAACTTCTTTGATAGGTAATAGGCAAGTCCGAAGGTAATAATCAATCCCCCTGTAACCATAACAACAATCGGGAGAATTAGGGTAAATACCGCTTGTAGAGGCAAGCTAATAATAGCGGCCACAATAGCAAACTCTGTAAGCGAGGAGGCAACTTTCGTCTTGGTCTCGACATCAACAATCCAAGCCAAATCAAATTTAATCATCAAGGCCCAGACACCATACATAAAGACAATCGCATAAGCCCATTCAGGAATTAAATTTAAAATCAAAATATCATATTTTTCAAAGAAATATGTAGCTACAAAAGCAAGACCACTTACAACTAAAATTAAAGCTAAGTGAAAACCAAGGGAATCGATAGAAGCCGCATTTGTCGTTTCTTTACCAATCGCCTTTTGCTTAGACACATCCCTTTGAATCCCCGTCCGAACATCTTCTGGAATACTAGTCCCAGACTTTATAAAGCTGGTCAACCCCTTACGTGCCGCAATATTGATAAAGACAATTCCGATTAAAATACCACTCACAATACCAACTGTTGCCGTCGTTGTCGTAACCCCCTGCGCCGTATTCCAAAAGGGCTGGCCCATAGACTGGAGCAAGTTACCAACAACACCCGCCGTACCATGACCCCCAGCAAAACCTGCCGCCAATTCCGTACCAAAGGTCGCATAGATCTCATCAAAATTAAAGAAACTCTTAAAAGTCCCCGCCACAAAAACCCCGTAAAAATTTTGTGCAGCTAAGACCGAACCTAAGACGAAGAACATAATAAACACATTTCTCGTACCACTACTCTTCTTCCTTCCTGTCTTCTTTCTACTCCCAAATCTCATCCCAAGAGGCACCGAAGCCACCACAGGAACAATTAATAAACCCGGAAGTAAAGAAGCAATAGTAATCCAATCCTCAGGAAAGGGCAAAACCGCATAATCCTTCAGCACAATCGGCCCAAGAATTAACCCAATAAAACCACCAATCACCGAAGCCGGTAAAAATAAACGCTGAAAGAGCTGAAACCTCGCTCGCAAGAAAGCCCCCACCAAGAGAAAAGCACTAATTACAATAAAGGTGAAAAATACCACCCTCAAAACCCCTGTAAGCACATCCAAATCCATTCCATTTCCCCCTTTATTAATCGTCCTTTATTTGTCCTTAATTAAAGCGTATTATATCACACAATATTTTTAAAGTAACCTTTTTTCAGATAAAGCAGTGCAAACCATAATTGCCATCCACCCCTCTTGGTGAGGGAGAACAAAAATACAAAAGAATTGTCCTCCCCACCACTTAACAAAATCCTAACTTCTAAGAGCTAAAATCAAAATTAATTCTTTCTATAGAAAAAGGCCCCTTTCTTTTGTGGACTTCTAATAGCATATGATAGTCCTCGCCTTCCTCAAGTTCAGGCCAAATTCCCACAATACTTTCTTCACGGATCTCTTCATCTTCTAGAATACCAATCCGTTCCTCTCCCTTAAATACGCCCTTTCGCTTACCAAAATCACCTGAAACCTCCATTACATACTTGTCTTCCTCTTGGTCAAGACTCACAAGCTCAACGAAACCATAGTAGTAATGATAGGGATTGTAAATTGTTCCTACACCTATAATGAGTATAAAAGACAATGTAGCAATGATATGCCGTTTAAACATAAATAAGTTCACACCTTTTTAGGTAATCTCTATTGAAGGATTACGCATTTTAAGTTCTTCTATAAATCCCTTTACATTTTCTGGAGAAATCGACATTAAATCATAGTCATCATCGTAATATATATTCGTTCGTTTGATAGATTGGGCCGGTCCAGCCACAGTGCTAGCAGTTTTACTTACGCTTGCCTGTTCAATCCTTTTTATATCAGATATGGAGATTTTCTTTCGATATAAACCTGAACGAATGGTGAGATAATCTTCACATATTTTATATCTTGTAGCAAAATAAGAAGCTAGTAAGCTAGCAATACATATAAGTAAAATGAACAGGAACAGATAGGGCCAACTCCCTGAACCACTTAAATACAAGTAGCTTAAAAGCAAAATAAATACAAGATGGCCACTAAAAATCAACGGGTAAAATTTATCCTTCCTTGATGTAAAAATCATGTTAATTCCCCCTTGATAAAGTTTTTTTACTTTAGGAAATTAAAGATGGCTGCCACTAGAGCGATAAAGGCTAAACCAAAGTAGAGAAAAGAGGCCTTCTTCCCTTCCTCCTTATACTCTATCGTTCCCCAGGTCACTAAAACAAGAGCAAAGACAATCTGTATGTATGGAATCATAAATACTTTTCCAGAAATTATGCTATAACCTGTTAGTCCAATCATAGCAACAACGAGTAAAACTAAAATATTCGAAATCATATTTTGCATAGAAAATATCGGCTCCTACTTATTTATTTTAAGTTTCTTAATTAGACTGTAAATACATATTACCAAATTTTTCGAAATTTGTTTACCTTTTTCAAGAAAAGATCAAGCTTTGTTTAGATAAAATTAGATCCATGATACTATGGTAATGTACAGAAGAATAGGAGGTGCCTTATGGCAAACCAAGTTCAAACAAAATTAATTTTAAATCAAGACCTACCTGAAGGAGAAAAAATTATGTATGAAAAAATTCACCAAGGCTTAGACCCTTTAGGAAAAAACCAATTAAATATATATGGAGTAATCATTGAAGAAGAAGAGGATCGGCTTTTTGTTAAAACAATTATCCGAACGACCCTAGAAACTCCCATTACTTTTAAAAAAGGTGTAAATATCGCCTTATTTGCAGATGATCAAGAACTATTAGTCAAGCAAAGCTTTAATCTAGCAGAAATTCAACCACTCCAACCAAACTGTGCCTACCCTTACACCTTTAGCTTTGCCAAAAATCAGTTGATCAGAGAGGATTATTCTTTAAAAAGTAGTTGGCGAATTACCTTCCAGCTCCCCGGAAAAAAGCATGAACTTGATTTATCAGATAGCCAAATTAGTGAAAAGGCTGTTGACGAGCTACAAAGAGTAATGGACCATGTAGGACCTCCAAGAAGCGGAGAAGTAAATATCCTTTCCTTATCTATTAAAAAACTAGCTTCAGGTGACTTACAAACGACTGCCTTAATTCGAAACGGGACCAAGCAAGTTCTTGATATTAAACAGCTCCCCATGCAAGTCCTAACAGCTGAAGGAAATGTCATTGCAAAGGGAAGCTTTTCCTTAGAGCATTTAACTGTACGGCCAAATACAAGTAAGCCAGCAACATTTGTCTTCCCAAAGAAGTCAATCCGAATAAAGGATTTCAATCCAAGAAATTGTAAAATAGAAGCTGTACAAAAGTAGAAGAAACGCCTCCCCTAAGGTTTAAGCCTTAGAGAGGCGTTTCTATATTTGAGCTTTATTTTTTCTTATGCTGTATGTCGACGGTGGGCTTGGATAATAATTCCTCCAAAGACGAGTAAGATTAAACCGACGAATAAAATATTGTACATATTTGTAGCTGTCTTCGGTAAATCCTTTCCGTCATCGTTATCGTTACCATCGCCTGGTGTATCACCGTTATCTCCGCCGTCACCGTCACCCGGTGTATCGCCGTTGTCCCCGTCGTCACCATCGCCCGGATCTTCACCATTGTCTCCATCGTCCCCATCGTCTGGGTCAACAATGTTATCAATCGTGATTTGTTCGATAGCCGTTACGCCCTCTTCGTTTACAGAGAATACAGTGTAAACACCATTTTCCTCTACTTCAAAGGCTAAGGTCTCTAAATCAATCTCGTGACCCTCATCAGCAAAGTCTTCTTCCGTTCTTTCTCCTTCAAGCCACTTCACAGAGACTAGATCACTTTCACTATCTGAATCTACAGTGATCGTTACTGGATCTGATGTTTCCTCTGTTGGAGAAGCATCTAGGAATAAGTTATATGGTTCAGGTTCCACTTCATCCTTTCTTAAATCAAGCTGGGTTAAGATTGGATCGTGGTCACTTGCACGTCCATGCATATCTGTTAAGTCAGCATTGACGTGTAAAATATCAATTTCTGCCTTTTCTGCTAAATGATTGGATACTAAAGCATGGTCTAGTACCTGAGAGTTTCCTTGATATACATAAGTATATCGATCGGCTGCAGGAACACTTTCAATCATATTTGTTAATTCGTCACCTTTTAGTACATCTAAGGCTTCGGAGAATTCAAAGTCATTCATGTCTCCAAGAACAACAACGTTTTCTTCTGGGTTATCTGCCATGATGTCTTTGACAAATCCATTTACCAGTGCTGCAATTTCTTTTCTTTGCTCAACACTTCCTAAAATAGGTGGTTGTACCTGTCCAAAGTATGGATAGTCACCTAGCTTAGAGTTGAAGTGGTTAGCTACAACAACAATGGATTCACCATTGAATTCAAACTGAGCTGCTAATGGCTTACGTGTACTTTCTAAAGCTTCATGGTTTGGATCAATTCGACCTGGGTTTAAGGTTAGTTCACCATTCTCATAACCTACAGCATCTGTAGCCGTTCCATGTTCTGCTTCAATCATTGACACACGCTCTGGGTTATAGAGGAATCCTACACGGATATTACCATGTGGTGCTCCACCATCTGCATTGTACTCAGGGTCAATATTTGCATAATCATATGTTGGTCCACCTGCTTCTTCAATGACACGAATGAGTCGCTCATAACTTTCAGAAGCGTCTGCATCGTCCGGACCTTGATCTTGACCATTATTATCTTGAACTTCTACAACCCCAATGATATCCGGGCTTTCCATATCTTCTACAAAGGCACGTGCGATATTTTTAGCCTTTTCTACCGGTGTTTCACGGTCGCTTGTATTTGCTGAGAAGTTCTCAACATTATAAGCTGCAACTGTTAACTTATCATCATCTTTTACAATGTTTGTTGTTCTTGTTTCTCTATCAACTTCCTCTAGAGCTTCTTCAATATCTTCTAAATCTGCATAAACCTTATAGTTAGAGAAACCATAGTTTACAACACCTGTAATAGCTTCTGTAAACTGATCTCCCGTCTTCACTGCTAAATCTCTAGCATCTGAGTTCGGATATAACTTAAACTGAATGGTTTGTGCATTTGGCCCGTCTTCTGTGAGTAAAATACCACCATTATTTGTGTTTGTCTCATACTCTTCGGTCACAACGACTAGGTCACCGTGCTCCTGAGGTGCGACAGCCTTAGATGGGGCAATTTCTACACGCATAGCTTCTAAGCTTTCCCAGAAGTCAATGGCGTAGTTCTCTGGTTCAAATACATCAAATCCATCTTCACCAATAATATCTGCTGGAATATCGCTAGATGTAATCTGTACCGGCTCTGGAAGTTCTACACCCGTCTCCTTAACATCAATTACACCACCACGGTCATCCCTAGCATTAATTTGTGTAACGGATAAATCAGTCTTATCCTTATCGTCATATCCATCAATATGGTACTCATCAACTGTACCTGTAATACCTACGTAATCACCAATCTCAACATTTTCTTCACGACCTGTGTAAACTACAATCGCTTCTGAGGTATTTGGATTACCGTCATAATGCTCTTCTTTAGCCTGAATGTGGAAGTAATGGGATCCACGAATGTCATACTTATAGGTAACAATACCTTCGACATCTTCAACGAACTGCCCAACCATTGGTGAAATGTGTCCTTCACCCTGAATATCATGAATTTGGATGCCATCTTCAGCATCATAAACAACATAGTCAAATTCGGAAACACCACTGGATGTTAGTCCTTCTTTCATAGCAAAGGCTTTAATCGTTACATTAGTTTCTAAAACAATTGGCTCTGTATAAAGGGTTCCATTTTCTTCTGTTGGCTCAGAACCATCTAAAGTATAGTAAATTTCCGCATCTTCCGTGTTCGTTGCTAGAGTTACTTCTGTACCTGAAGGAACTGTCTCTACGTCAGGTGTTGCATATACTGCCTGAACAACGGTCTCATCAACGAGAATGTCCGCCTTATTCCTTGGAATAATTTGTCCATCACCATTGTAATGCGTAATAATGCCTGTAATTGCGTCATAAGTTGTACCAACTGTTAAATCTAAGTCATTCTTTTCATCACGAATCATGAACTCGTTACCCTTCTCATCAACGACATCATAATTCGACCATTCTCCACCATCAAAGCCGTCTACAATTGTTACCTTTTGAGCTGTTGCTAATTTAGACTGGTTTTCATAGGTTAATTCATCACCTTCAACAATTAATGCTTCTGGCACACCTGGTGTACCTACTTTTTCTACAATTTCAGCTCCATCTATCTGTAGTAATGTGAAGTAATCTAGTAAACTACCCTGCAGAACAACCTCGTCCCCTAATTGAACATTTAAGGATGTTGGTCGAACGGCAATTCCACCTGTCTCATCTTGGATATGAATGGTATTCTTTAATTTCCCTGTAACAATACCCTGAACCATTACTTCGCCTGTAGATTGTTCACGGGCATCAGCAATTGGAATAATTTCTAATGGTTCGCCTGGATCCGGATCTATACCACCTTCATCATCTGTAAAGCGCATGTCTGAAAGTTGCTTTATACCATCACGCTGATGATACTGCTCTAATGCTCCTGTAGCAAATACTTCTTCATCCAAGTTTCCTGGATTTGATTTTAAACCAAAGTCAGTTCTGAAGTTTTGCTCATTAGGAAGCTGAACAAAAATCATCATATCTGGATCCGTCTCACCTGGATTATCAGCTAAGGCTACTGCATGATCGTTTCTGAAGTCGTCACGATTGACGGCATTCTTTCCAGTAGGTTCACCGACAATATGTCCACGAACGGTCTGTGTACTGTTATCGCTTCCAATTTCAAGGGCTTCTTCTACAGTAATATAGTCTTCCTCTTCAGGAACGAATTCTGCTTCCTTAACACCTTTCAAACCATTATGGTTAAAGTATGATTCTAGCTTTCCAGAAGCAAGGATTTCTTCATCCAAGTTCTCTGGATTAGTCTTGAGACCAAATTCGTCTCTGGCATCATCCTGTAATTGGACGAATAACATATTCTCAGTATCCGTCTCACCTGGATTACTTGCCAGGGCTACATTATGATCCTCTGGAAAATTATCTCGGGAAACATTGCCTGGTCCTTCAACAAACCCAACAATATATCCTTTAACCGTTTGTTCGGATTCATCATTCCCTAACTCAATCGCATCTTCTACTGTAATCCAATCATCACTAGTCTGTCCCTTAATCGGAGCAGCACCTGCGATTGGTGTGAATAGGTTCACCATTAATAACAAGGTAAAAATAACATTTAAAGATCGCATAATTTTCTTTCTTTTCATTTTTTATATCACCTTTTCGGGTTATAAAAAGGCTGCCAAATTGATTCGACAGCCTTTCTATAGATTTTATTGATACTCTAAAACTAGCAAAATATTAGGATGCTAAACGACGGTATGCAAAGATTCCTGCGCTACCTAACAATAACAATCCACCAATTAATAGGAAGTTGTACATGTTTGTAGCTGTTGCTGGAAGTTCCTTACCTTCTTCCTCTTCTTCGTCATTTCCGTTATTTGCGCCGTTATTATTTTCGTTATTCTCGTTTTCATTCTCGTTACCGTTATCGTCTCCATTGTCTGGATCTTCAGGCTCTTCTTCCTTCACTGTATCTACAATTCGGCCTTCGAGTTCTGGGTTAACTTCCCCACCTAAACCTTCAATCATATAGTTAGCAAGTTGCTCCCAGTCAATTTCTCCAATATCTGTAACTCGACCTTCTGCAAAGGCACGTGCAAATACTTCGTGATCATCTCCACCTTCACCGGTAAATCCGTTCGTTGTTACGAGGTACTTACCTTCTGGTGTGATTTCTTCCCACTCACCGTCAACCTCTACCTTCATGGTATGAACTCGCTCACCAGGTTCGAGATTACTATCATATTCGAACTTCATTCCTGCTACGTGTAAGAATCCACCGTCTTCAGCTGGTGCAGACTTTACACTTCGCTCGAGTAATTCTTTAATTTCTTCACCACTTAATTCAACAATAACAGGGTCATTACCGAAGGGCAGAACGCTAATAACTTCTCCTACTGTAATTGGTCCCTTTGCGATTGGTGCACGAATTCCTCCACCGTTTTGAACAGCGATTACAGTTTCAGGGAATTTCTTCTGAGCACCGAATAACATTGCGTCTGTAATTAGGTTACCGAGCTCTGTTTCGTTAGCACGAACACTTACCTCGTCTTTATCTAGACGTGGGTTTTCTAAATCTTTCATAGCTTCTGCACAAAGTGTTTCATCGTTTTCGCTACATACTGGTGTATTAGCTAGTTCGTCCACTTTTTCTTTATATTTTTTAAGAACCTCTAATGCTTCTTCGTCATCCTCATAATCTCCAGTAGCTAATAGTTCTCCAGAATGGCCTACAATGACTCCATTCTCGTCAAAATCAACTTCTAATGTACCTAGTTGCTGAGCGTACTGATCTGCCTGAACAATGACTGTTGGTTCTTCTTTATCAATTAAAACTGGTGCTTCTAATTTCGTATGGGAGTGACCTCCGACAATAATGTCAATTCCATCGACATTTTCAGCGAGTAATAAATCATTACCGATAGCAGCAGTTCCTGTGTTATAACCAATATGGTTTACAGCAACAATCTTGTTAATTCCAATGCTTTCGAAATAATCCACTGCTCTTTGGGCTTCTTCGATATAGTTACTAAAGGTTACATGGTTTGGACTTGAAATATTCACTGTATCTTCTGTTGTTAAACCGAATACTCCAATCTTCTCGCCATCTACTTCTTTAATAATTCCATCAAATACATTCCCAGCTTCAGCATCTTCTGCAAATGGTTCGCCACTTACTAAAGGTGCCATATAGTTATCCTTAGAAAAATCAATGTTTGTTCCAAGGAATGGGAAGTTTGCTGCTTGAACAAACTCTGAAAGTGTTTCATGATGTTCTTCTTTAGAACCTTCATCAAATTCATGGTTACCGAAGACCATTGCGTCGATTCCCATTAGGTTCATTAAAGCGACATCCGCCTGGCCTTTATGCTCAGTATAGTATAAAGTACCGGAGAACACGTCTCCACCGTGGAATAATAATGCCTCTTCATTTGCACCACGGTATTCCTTTATAGCACTAATCATACCTGGATAATTCTCAACATTAGCATGCGTATCATTCATATGCATAATGTTCAGTGTAAAATCAGCCTCGTCCGCTGTATCAGCTGCAACAGGGCTTACTGGTAAAACAAGCGTTAATAGTAAAGCAAAAATTGCAAACATACTAAAAAAACGTTGTTTCAAATTAATCTTCCTCCCTAATATTTTATAGTTTTTTGAAAATTCCCTTTTAGAGACCTTCACTTTGTTAAAAAGTGAAATTATGTATTCTTCCCCAAAAGGGAAAAAGCTATAATTTAACTTTAATCATTAAAAATATTTTATTCAACGACTAACTCTAAATAATCGAGTCCTTTCCTTAAATTAAGACTTTATACCCTACACATATAACGCTAAAGTAAAGTTTTATAGGCCTGATTACCTAAGTAACCCCTTACATGTATTAGGTCATTTTTGCTATAATCCTAGGATAAAAATTTACAATTTTACTCATTGTTTCTCACTTATTTTTCATTTATTTAAAAATCCCTTTTCCCCTTCTCTATTTATGTAAAAAGGAATTTTACTTATTTCTCTCTACCATTGACATAGTATGAAAATCCATATATTATAAAATTAACCATTTTCCATATAAATGGAAGATGAAGCTAAGCTACAAGCGTCAAAAGACAAACTCTAATAGGAAAGGATGACGGTAAAATGTCAGACAAAGAAAAAAGAGAAGGTTTAAAAGACGAAGTAAAAGGCAAGGCGAAGGAAGCCTGGGGAAAGGTTACCGACGATAAAGGAAAAGAAATCGAAGGTAAAGTAGATCAGGCAAAAGGAAAAGCAAAGAAAAAAGTTAGTGATATAAAGAAAAAGCTTGATGATTAATGCTTCTTTAAAGAGATAAGAAAGGAGTATCGAGACATGAGAAATATCTTATTTACACTCATCGCTATTTTACTCGTCCTATGGTTACTCGGTTTTCTATTTAAAGTAGCCGGAGGATTTATTCACATCTTGCTAGTTGTTGCAGGAGTTATCTTTATCGTGCAACTCTTAACTGGAAAAAGATCATTATGAGCAATTTCAAAAAAGGCCAAGCGGATCCTAAAAGATTCGCTTGGTCTTTCTTAATCTATAGAATTTAATTTAAAAGTACTACTATTCCTTCACAAGTTGATAAATAACAGTCTCATAAGGCCTGAGAGAACCTTCACGTAAACTCCCCTGCCCCGCCTTATCATAATTACTTAACAGTACCTTCCCAGAAGAATCAGCTAAAACATCTGGCATCTCATAGTCAACAGTTTTATCAAATAAATTGGTCATTACAATCATCTTTTCCTCACCTAAGCTACGCTCATAAGCGAAGATTTGCGGGTGGTCTTCTAAAAGCAAATCATAACTTCCATAAATAAAGACTTCATGATCCTTCCTCAACTTGATTAACTTCTTATAGAAATGATAGATTGAACCTTGGTCCTTCAACTGATTTTCTACGTTAATCTCCTTGTAATTAGGATTTACCTTCATCCAAGGTGTGCCCGAGCTGAACCCGGCATTTGCTGAATCATCCCACTGCATAGGCGTTCTAGAATTATCTCGCCCATTTTTCCAAATAACCTTCATCACTTCTTCATGGGGGGTTCCCTTTTCAATCTCTTCTTTATATAAATTTTTAATGGCTACATCATCATAATCTTCAATATCATTAAACTGAACATTGGTCATTCCGATTTCCTGCCCCTGATAAATGAAGGGAGTTCCCTGCATGAGGAAATAAAAGGCAGCTAGGCCCTTAGCTGATTTATCCAGGTATTCTTCACTATTTCCCCAGGTAGACACAGAGCGTGGCTGGTCATGATTCTCAAGGAAGAGAGCATTCCAACCAATACCGTCCAGGGCTTTCTGCCACTTGGTCAGGACAGCTTTTAACTCTGATAAATCAAGTCCACCCTCAACACTTGTCCCCCATAAATCTAAATGCTCGAACTGGAAGATCATATTAAAGATTCCCTCTTCTTCCCCCACCCAAGTTTCAGCGTCCTCAGCTTTCACTCCGTTAGCCTCACCAACGGTCATAATATCGTAGTTAGAAAAGGTCTTCTCTCTTAATTCCTGGAGAAAGACGTCAATACCTTTCCTATTCATATGTCCATCAAAGGATGGAACATACTTTCTACCATCTGGATTAGGCATATCTGGAAATCCTGGGACCTTCTTAATATGGGATATTGCATCAACTCTAAAGCCATCAATCCCTTTATCAAGCCACCAATTCACCATATCAAACAGCTTATTTCGGACTTCAGGATTTTCCCAATTTAAGTCTGGTTGTTTCCTTGAAAAAATATGCATATAGTATTCGCCTGTCTTCTCATCATACTCCCAGGCACTTCCACCAAAGATAGATTCCCAATTATTAGGTTCCGCTCCATTTTTCCCTTCATGCCAGATATAATAATCTCGATAAGGATTATCCTTGGAAGATCTAGACTCGATAAACCATGCATGCTCATCCGATGTGTGATTAATGACTAAGTCCATAATCAACCGCATACCACGACGATGGACTTCTTCTAATAAAGCGTCGAAATCCTCCATGCTTCCAAAATCAGAAAGGATGCCTTGATAGTCACTAATGTCATAACCATTATCGTCATTAGGTGATTCATAAATCGGGCTAATCCAAATAATATCGATGCCGAGTTCCTCTAAATAATCTAATTTATCATAAATACCCTGTATATCCCCTATCCCGTCTCCATTCGAATCCATAAAGCTTCGAGGATAGACTTGATAGGCGACAGATTCTTTCCACCACTTCTTCACTTGTCTTCAACTCCTTGAATGTAGTCTCGATATATTGCAATCGTTTGCACTAAATAAATTGTAGACATTATTGATTTGTAATGCAAGCAAATCCCTATCATCCTTTTCATATAAGTATGTGTCTAAACAATGTCTTTATTCATGTATACATCTATTTAGAAAGGGTATACTAGCTTGCGTCCTCTAAGAAAAGTTTTCGGTCAGGAAATTTGGTTGACAAGATTTTTTTCATTGTGTTATGATATAATCGTGCAATCGGTTGTCCTTTAGTGGCCGCTGTGAAAGCGATTACCAAATATATGAATTCTAGGAGGCTAGATTATGAACAAATTAATGAAAGTTGCACTCGCATCTTTAGCATTCCTACTCATTGTTGGGTGTTCCAGTAATGATGGGAAATCAAGTGATGAAGGTTCAGTTTACTATTTAAACTTCAAACCTGAAATCGCAGATCAAATTGAAGAACTAGCAAAGGAATACACCGAAGAAACGGGTGTGAAAGTAAAGGTTGTTACAGCAGCTCAAGGAAATTATGAATCCACATTAACAGCTGAAGTAGCAAAGTCCGAACCACCTACCGTTTTCTTCATTAACGGTCCTGTTGGATTACAAAACTGGAAAGATTATACCTTAGACCTAGCAGATACGGATTTATATGACTGGTTACTTGATAAAGATATGGCCGTAACCGGAGATAATGATGAAGTATTTGGAGTTCCGATTACCGTTGAAGGATACGGAATTATTTACAACAAGGCGATCTTAAATGATTACTTTGAATCTGATCAAAAATCAACAGACTACAACTCCATTGACGAAGTGAATAACTTCGATGCCCTTCAAGCAGTTGTAGAAGACATGACAGATTTAAAAGAAGAACTCGGAATTGAAGGAGTATTCTCCTCCACATCCTTAGCTTCTGGTGATCAGTGGCGATGGCAAACACACTTAGCCAACATCCCTGTCTACTATGAATATGAGGATAAGGACATTTCATCAACAGATGAATTAGAATTTACTTATGCAGATAATTTTAAAAATGTCTTCGACCTATACTTAGACAACTCAGTCGTTGAACCAGGACTTCTCGGAAGTAAAACAACGGATGACTCTATGGCAGAATTTGCCCTTGGACAATCCGCCATGGTTCAAAATGGTAACTGGGCTTGGGGTCAAATTTCTGATGTAGACGGAAACGTCGTTAAAGAAGAAGACATTGGATTTCTACCCATCTACTCTGGTGTAGACGGTGAAGAAGATCAAGGTTTAGCCGTAGGTACAGAAAACTTCCTATCCATCAATGCCAAGGCCGATGAAAAAGACATCGAAGCATCCATTGATTTTGTTGAGTGGTTATACGAATCAGAAAAAGGGAAAGATTATGTACTGAACGAATTTGGCTTTATTCCAACCTTCAGTACCTTTGATGAAGACGAATTACCATCAGATCCGTTAGCACAAGCAGTTATTGAAGACATGGGATCAGATACTTACACAGTAGACTGGAACTTTGTATCCTTCCCAAGTGAAACCTTTAAAGACAAATTCGGTGACGCCCTACTACTCTACGCCCAAGATCAAGCATCCTGGGATGAAGTTGTAGAAACAGTTACTGAAGCCTGGGCAAAAGAATCTGACCTAGCGAACTAAGAATTTTCAACATGTTATACTTTACATTTAGTGGTGGGCAATTAAAAAGCTACAATAAGATAAAGCCTTTTAATGCCCGCCACTTTTTATACCATCAACTAAAAATTTCCTCGGAATACATACTTCAAATGAAATTTAATTAGGAAATGAATATGGAGTGATTATTATGATTAAGTCATTAAAAAGATATTTTCCCATCTTTGCCTTACCGACAATTATCGCTTTTGTTGTTGCATTTTTAGCCCCTTTCATTATGGGGATTTACTTATCCTTTACGGAATTTCACACTGTCATTGATGCAAGCTGGGTCGGTCTGAAAAACTACAGCCTCCTCTTCTCTGATGAAGGCTTTATGGACGCCCTTTGGTTTACGGTAAAATTCACCGTGGTATCTGTGCTAACTATTAATATTTTAGCCTTTGGTCTGGCCCTTCTTCTTACAGGAACCATTAAGGGTACAAATGTCTTTAGAACAGTATTCTTCATGCCCAACTTAATTGGTGGAATCGTCCTTGGATACATTTGGCTATCCATTATTAATAGTGTCCTTTATCAATTCGGAGTGACAATCACCTACGATCCGAAATACGGATTCTGGGGTCTCGTCATCCTGATGAACTGGCAACTCATCGGATACATGATGATTATTTATATCGCCGGGATTCAAAATGTTCCAAGTGAACTCATAGAAGCCGCCCAAATCGACGGAGCAAGTCGCTGGCAAACCCTAAGAAAAGTAACCATACCCTTAGTCATGCCGGCCGCTACGATTGGTTTATTCTTAACCCTAACCAACTCCTTCAAGCTCTTTGATCAAAACTTAGCCCTAACGAACGGAGCACCGGCAGAGTCTACCACCATGCTAGCCCTGGATATTTACAAAACCTTCTATGGCCGAATGGGCTGGGAAGGGGTCGGACAGGCTAAAGGGGTTATCTTCTTCATTATTGTTGGAGTGATTGCCCTCACCCAAGTAGCCATAACAAGACGTAAGGAGGTTGAAATGTAATGGGACAGAAAGTAAAGAAATCATCAAATCTAGGTCGAACCATTTTTCTATCACTTTTAGCCCTAGTCTTTTTAGCACCTATTTTCATTATTTTAATGAACTCCTTCAAAGGAAAGCTCTACATTAGTAATGAACTCTTCTCATTACCTAACGCAGAAACCTTTGTCGGTTTTGAAAATTATATTCGCGGAATAGAGACAGCTAACTTTTGGAATGCCTTTGGATATTCCTTATTCATATCCGTCTGTTCCGTCGCCGTCATCGTCCTATTAACGGGAATGACCGCCTGGTACATTGTTAGAGTCAATAATAAATTTACCAATGCTCTTTATTACTTGTTCATTTTTTCCATGATCGTCCCCTTTCAAATGGTCATGTACACATCAACTTGGACGGCCAATCAATTATCGCTGGACAACCCCGTCGGAATCATCTTGATCTACCTTGGATTTGGCGCGGGACTGTCTATTTTCATTTTTACCGGCTTTATCAAATCAATCCCCAAAGAAATTGAGGAGGCCGCTGTAATTGATGGATGTGGCCCAATTCGGACCTTCTTCTTAGTCGTTTTACCGATTCTGAAGCCGACTGCAGTTACAGTAGCAATTCTTAATGCCATGTGGATTTGGAATGACTACTTACTCCCCTACTTAATGCTAGGTACAGAGTATAAGACGATTCCTATTGCTATTCAGTATTTACAGGGATCCTACGGTAACACAGATATGGGAGCATTGATGGCCTTACTTGTACTATCGATTATTCCTGTCATTATCTTCTATCTGGTCTTACAGAAGCATATTATTAAAAGCTTTGCTGATGGATCTGTTAAAGGGTAATACAAAAATACAAAACTTATGGCATAATATAAGTAAGGAATTCGTCCGATAGGAAGCGAGGAAACGGTTATGTCAGTTACGATTAAGGATGTTGCCAAGGCTGCCCAGGTTGCCCCATCAACGGTTTCAAGGGTAATTTCAAACAGCCCGCGCATCAGTGAGAAAACGAAGATCCGGGTTCGAGAAGTCATGAAGGAGCTCGGCTATCATCCAAACTATATCGCAAGGAGTCTTGCCAGTAATAAAGCAAATGTAATTGGACTAGTCTTCCCAAGCTCTGGGAACCTAGCCTTTCAAAACCCCTTCTATTCAGAGGTTTTACGGGGGATTACCAAGGGCGTCAATGAGATCAAGCACGGCATTCAATTGGCCGCCGGAAGCAATAAGGAAGAAATTTATAACAATGTCGTTCAGATGGTTCAAGGGAGAAGAGTGGATGGGATTGTCATGCTCTACTCCCAGGAGGACGACCATATCACCAAGTACTTAGAGGAACAGAATTTCCCCTTTATTATGATTGGAAAGCCCTTTGAAAACGAAGGAAAAATCACCCATGTAGACAATGACAACTTGGCCGCTGCAAAGGAAGGAACGGAATATCTCTTGAAGCTCGGTCATGAACGGATTGGATTCATCGGTGGGAATAAGAACCTCATGGTAACCATTGATCGATTAGCAGGTTATAAACAGGCCTTAGAGGAAGCAAATCTAGAAGTGAGGAAGGATTATGTGGTTTATGAAGAGTTCCTAATGAGTGGGGGTAAGCACGGGATTGAGCAATTAATCGATCTGCCTGAGCCCCCTACTGCCCTTCTCGTTACGGATGACCTAATGGCCCTGGGTGTCTTAAACAACCTAAGGGACCGGGGCATGCAGGCACCGGAGGACTTATCCATTGTCAGCTTCAACAATTCCATGTTTGCCGAACTGACAGACCCTAGCCTCACATCGATTGATATCAATATACCGGAACTGGGTTATCAGGCCGTTGCCAATTTAATGGACCTGATTAATGAACCAAAGGAGCCGGTCAAAAGGGTCATTATTCCCCATAGTATTATTAAGCGAAAATCCTGTCAGTAAAAAGGACTTATCTCACTTCCCCCTTGAAGACTCTTTCTTCAGGGGGATATTTTTTCCCTTTTATCAAATGAATCTAGGATGAAATTATGCTATGATAAATGTAATTATTCAACTTGTAATTTAGATAAAATTTAAGTAATATTTACCTGAACTGTGGAGGTTTACCTATGAGAAAATTAATGTTTATGGGAGTACTTTTAACGATGACCCTGGTCTTATCCGCCTGTTTGGGTGGAGCAGTTAAGCCTAACTTCCAAGGCTTTGCCTATGAGATTGAAAAGGATCGTGTTCTCGTCGTTTATAATGTAACAAGGGAAGAGTTCGATGAGGTCGCTGAGAAGTCCCTTGATGAAATCATGGATCTGGGTCATTCCTTACTAGACCTTGAATACTCAGGCGAAAAGGATTTTATCGAAGGCGACCAAATAAGTATTTGGATCGACGGCGAAGTCCAAGACTCCTACCCCCAGCAAGCAAAAGCTTCTAATTTAGAGTATTATTTTGAGTAGGAAACAAAAGACACCCTTTCCTAGCTAAGTGTAGCTATGGGAGGGTGTCTATTTATGTGTAAGCAGCTTTGGCTAAGATGTTGGTTGGATAATTTTATTTTATCTTCTTATTTATACATATTGCTTCCTCTTCTATTCCCTTTGTAGATATGGGTTCTCATCTAATTCCCTTACTTTCTCTTCTTGATTATCTACTCTTTCCTAGACCTTATCCTGTTGACAAAGAAGTTTTTTTATTATACATTGTACATACATTAAATGTACGTACATTTGAAAATGCTTTCACAATTGAATAAACCTTAAAAACCGTTAGGAGTGAGATATGTTGAAAAGTATAGGTATATTAGGGAGTAGTGGTGGAAACCTTTATAATTTAGGTGGAAAAAATCCCGACAGATTACTTGATGAAATTATCGGACAAGCTCAAACTGCGGGTATTGATCTAGCCGCTATTCAGTTCATTGGTGCTGATGCGTCGATGGATTCGATAAAGAAAAGTACCAAGGCATCTTTATATATTCTTAAAAATAACGTACCCACTGTTGCTTTCAGAGATTTATTAACGAAAACGAATAAAGAAGCAAAGGAAGAGGATCAAAAGATTGCTAAGCTTATTGAAAATGGTAAAATTGATGGTTTAATTTTAATGAGTGCTGATCCGAACGGTGTGAATAAACAGGCCATTCAAGCCGCTATTCAGAAGAAAATTCCTATTGTGGGTACTGGTGGAACTGCCATGGCTACAGTGGGTTCCCAGGGTGCAAATGTTATTTCAACCTCAGGAACAACGGGGACAACCAATCGTACGAGGGCGATTTCCTTTATCTCTTCCTTGGCAAAGTTTTGGGAGATTAAATATCGACCTAGCTTTGGTGGTGGATCCTCTAGTGGCGAGAATGATAGCTCTGTGAATCCTTTAAAGAGAATAAATATTCGTGGAATCATGGTATCTGCTTTACCAGCCTTTATCTCAATGGCTTTGATTTTAGCTCTGAGTAAAATACCTGCTTTCTCTGCCCTTGAAAGTGTTTTTGAATTAATTTTACAAGCTTTACCTATCGTCCTAGCGGCGATTGCAGCCAAGCAAGTATCTGAACTAGATGAAGTATCTATCGTAGCGGGTATCATAGCGGGGGTTCTCTCTGTTGATGGTGGAATTATTGGTGGTATTATCGGGGGTATTGGAGCTGGATTACTGGTCCACTTCCTCTTTACAAAATGTATTCAGTGGCGTTTCCCGATGACTACGGTCAATATTATCGCTGGTGGAATCTCAGGAATTTTATCCGGACTGGTAGTTTACTATATTGTTGGACCAACCGCACTCATGCTTGGTGATTATATTAAACTAGCGATTGAAAGCGCGATTGCCTTCAGCCCCGCCTTAGCCGGTGCCATTGCTGGATTACTCATTTGGCCAGCAATCTTAGGTGGAATTTATCACGCAGCCATCCTGCCGATTGTATTGCTTGAAATGGAACAAAGTGGTGTGAGTTTCTTAGGTGCTGTCGACCTTGCTTCCTTAGTTATGGTAGCAGCAGGAATTAACTTAGCAAATATTCTTTTCCCAAGGGATAAAGGTGAAGCAGCTATTGCAGCTCCCGGATTTTTAATCAATATGGGATTCGGAACCTTTGTTGAATCAGCCTACCCCTTCATGTTCTCCAATAAAATCGTATTTGGAGGAGCCATCCTTTCCGGTGGTGTAGGCGGATTACTGATTGGACTATTTAATGTAAGGGGTACTGCATACTTACCAACCTTTATTGCACCCTTTGCCTCAACAAATGTGTTAGGTATTGTAATTGCCATGTTAGCCGCATTAACCTGTGCCTTCGTTATTACAGTATTTGCAAATAAATTAGTTAAAAAAGAAGTAGCTAAATAAATATTACATCAAGGAGTGTTAAGATGATTACAGGAGATATGAATTTAAAGAGAAAGAAAGCCATGCAAAAAGTATGGGACGCTATTGAAGAACATGGCGGACAAACTTTATTAAGTACAGGGATTTCAGGAGATGACGCAAGGATTGCCAAGGCTGTCGTTGACACTGGGATTAAATTACTTGAGCCAAACCATCCTGCCGTAGCCCTTGCCCGTGGACATAAAGGTGTAACCAACATGCATGATGCTGAAATGGTTAGACATGAAATCGAAATGGCAGAAATGGCCAAGGTTGTAAAGGGTGTAAGAACAACGGTTGGTGAAGATCCCTTCATTACGATTGGAGTTCCAGGAGGATTCACAGAGCTTATTCCCGTAGAATTAACGGATGAGGATATTAAATTAATGTCCATTATGGGAGCAGACGGTCTTCATACACACAAGTCAACCCTCCACGATTTAGAGGAACTTGTGAAAAAGGCTCATCATTATGGGTTAACGGTTGATGCCTATATTGCTCATCCGGATGATTTACACACCTTTGGACTTCCGGCCGAAACACCTGAGGATGTCGCTAAGGTCGCTAAAGACATGGAAAATATCGGAGTCGATATGATTGGACTTATGACAGGTATGAGCTATGAGGGTGTAGCCGCAGGAGAAATACCTGAAGTTATTAAGGAACGTCTAGACGCCTTAGTATCTTCAGTAAGCGTCCCTACCCTAGCCGAAGGTGGAATTAACGTAGAAAACTCAAAGGCCTTCAAGGACACAGGTGTACACATTATCGTCGTTGGTACAGCCATTGATGACGCGGTCAAAGTAGCTGCCCA
>Ga0079226_10000111_pt1 | contig 50734 bp, 48 predicted proteins | sample Poulit2014_FD_76345 | JGI IMG/M metagenome (GOLD analysis project Ga0079226, IMG submission 76345) | Agricultural soil microbial communities from Georgia to study Nitrogen management - Poultry litter 2014 | ecosystem: Environmental > Terrestrial > Soil > Agricultural land | place: USA: Georgia...
CAGAACTATACTACGCTTGCCGCGGGACGACCTCAACTTCTAGAACCTCCATTATCATGTCGGTTCTAGGGATTTTCGGATACGTGTAATGAAATAGGTTATCACCTATCTCATTACCTTCCCACAGGCGTCTTCGTATAGTTCTTTCACTTAAGCTGTATGCGTCATTTGTGTTTTTCTGATTTAATAAGTTTTTATTATTCTTCGCCAATCTACGTATATTTCACCTACTCATTTAAATAAATACGTCAACTTGAAGCCTTTTAAAGCTAAGTTAATAACTGGTATCCTCTTAATCCCTTTAAGGCATAACGTTACAAAGCTTAGTAATTTCCTTCACTTGTAATCTATCCCGATATTCTGTGTGTAAATTAACTTGAACGAAAGAAATGTATGGGGACGTCTGCGGGAATAGCCGTATCCGAAAATCCCTAATACCGACACGACAGTAGAGGAATTAGAAGTTGATGGTGCGAAGAATGCACTTCAATTCTTCGTGGACAAACGAAGTACATTTCTGAAGTGAAAACTTTACACAACAAGTAGGGCGTAGTCCCACAAACATTTTACTCATACTGTGATTAGATTCATTCTAATAAAAAAAATCGATTGTTGAACGTTTGCTCAACAATCGACATTTTATTATCTTCTTCGTTTCATTACGATACTTTCATAAGGTTGTTTAGATCTTGGTGGGCCTAACACTTCAGCCATAATAATGCTGTTAGCTAAACCTTCTTTCGTTAAATGACCTTTGAACTGTTTTTCGAAATCTGATTTCTTTCTCTTTTCATGCTTTACTTCCATTTGCTTGGCATAAGAGGGTAATTCTTCCTCATACATATCACTCGCCTCAGCAATATTACTTGCTAAACGTTCATACTGCTTCTGGCGTTGTTCCTCAATAGCATCCGCTGCAGTCGTCTCAAACCTACCAAGTGGTTGCGACTGTTGTTGTGCTTGCTTCGGTTCTGCTTGAGGCTGTTTAGCTTCTGAACGATTCTGCTCTGCTGCTTTTTTAACTTCTTCTTCAATTGTTGAAATCGTTTCGCGGATTGTATCCCCAATACTTTTTCTTTGTTGATTGCCGCGCTCGGCAGAACGATTCGTTTGCTGTCTTTTCTTCTTTTTCTTATCGTCTTGTTTCATCATTGAAAATAGTCCACCGACGATTAACATAAGTAGTATAGGGTTTGATAGTATAACGTCTATTAATGTACCCATTTTATCCCTACTTTCTTAAATATGTTGATTACTTATCTTTATCTTCTGTTTCTGAAGTTTTATCTTCTTTATTATTCGATAAGTCCCCAATCATATCTCGCATATCTGTATCAGCATCAATATTTTTGTAATTCATATAATCCATGACACCCATGTTACCTGAACGTAACGCTTCTGCTAATGCCATTGGTACCTCAGCTTCAGCTTCAACAACACGTGCGCGCATTTCTTCAACTTTAGCTGTCATTTCTTGTTCCTGTGCAACAGCCATTGCACGACGCTCTTCAGCTTTCGCTTGAGCGATATTTTTATCAGCTTGTGCTTGATCTGTTTGAAGCATAGCACCGATGTTTTTACCGATGTCTACGTCAGCAATGTCAATAGATAAAATTTCAAACGCTGTACCAGAGTCTAATCCTTTCGCTAAAACTGTATGAGAAATAGAATCTGGATTTTCTAAAACTTGCTTATGTGTTTCTGAACTACCAATTGTACTTACAACACCCTCACCGACACGGGCAATAACTGTCTCTTCTCCAGCTCCCCCAACTAAACGGTCGATATTTGCTCGTACTGTAATACGTGCTAATGCTTTTACTTCAATCCCGTCCATAGCAATACCTGCGATAAACGGTGTTTCAATAACTTTAGGGTTAACACTCATTTGCACTGCTTCTAAAACGTTTCTTCCTGCTAAATCAATTGCAGCTCCACGTTCAAACGATAAATTAATATTCGCACGATGTGCAGCAATTAGTGCGTTAACAACTCGGTCAACGTTACCTCCTGCTAAATAGTGACTCTCTAATTGGTTCGTCGTCACATCTAAACCTGCTTTATACGCTTTAATTAACGGATTAATGACTCGTGACGGAACGACTCGACGTAAACGCATTCCGACGAGTGTAAACAGCCCAACTTTAACACCCGCTGCTAGTGCACTAATCCATAACATCACTGGTACAAAAGTAAATAAAACAGCTAAAGCAATAATTATTACAGCAATAATAATTATCGGCATGATTTCAATAACACTCATTAAAAATTCCTCCTCTATTCATCTTCTTGTAATCGAACGACAATTCTCATACCTTCTACGTGAACAATTTCTACTTGCTTATCTTTTTCAATAAAACTACCTTCTGACACAACATCTAACCGTTCGTCGTCAAAACGAGCCGTACCAGACGGTCGAAGCGGTGTAACTGTAACGCCTAGCTTACCAACTAAATCATCATTTATATCTGATGAAACATAACCTAATTCGGTCGTCGTCCGGTCTCTTAAAATAATATGTCTAAAGAAGCCTCTTTCCATTCCAATCCATTTATATAAAATAAATGCAACAACAATTGAAACGATAAAAGCTATTGAGATACTTAGTGACATATGACCTAAGTCATAACCAGACATAAATAACGAACCAATGACAGCTCCAACACCTACGAGACCTAATATTCCCCCGGTGACGAAGAATTCACTTATAATTAAGACGATGCCTAACACTAAAAGAACGACTGCTTCCATTCCAGCTAAACCAGCAATAATATGACCGTAGAAAAATAGGACGAGTGCTAATATTCCCATAGATCCAGGGACACCAAATCCTGGTGAATAAAGTTCAACGATTAAACCGATACTCGCAATTGATAGTAAAATAGGAATAACGATTGGACTCGTTACGAAACGTGCAATTTCTTCAGCAAATGTAACTTCAGCTTCTTCTATAGTCGCTTCAGAAAGTCCCATTTCATCCAACAATTGTACACGATTATTTACAATCGCTTTCGCATATTCTACCTCAACAGCTTCTCTTGGGAATAACGTTAAAAACTCCCCTTCTGGCGCTCCATATTCTGGTAAATCAATCGTTTCATCTGCCATTGCCGCTGCATAAATCGGATCTCTTCCTTTTGATTCTGCTGCAGCTTCCATAGCTGCGAGCCAAAACGACTGTGCCTTTTTATCTGCTGCCGTCCCGTCTTCATTAATGATTCCACTTGCACCAATTGTCGCTTGTGGATTCATATAAATCGTATCCGTATTTAATGCAATATATGATCCTGCTGATAACGCTTCATTCACAATATATGATGTCGTTGGTATTTGCAACCCTTGTAATAATTTACCAATTTGACTAGCAGAATCGACACGTCCACCTGGTGTATCAATCTCAAAAATAATATGATCAGCACCGGCTTCTACCGCCTCATCTGTTGCTCTTATTAAAAATGCTTCTAAGCCTCGCTCGACTTCTTTTTCAATCGGTATCATATAAACGAGTTGACCTTTCCCGTCATCTTCAGCTGCTGAACTATGCATTATCGGCAAACATATTAATATGATTAAACTAAACAGCATCACTTTTAAACGCTTTTTAGATATTTTTCATCACCTCCAATAAATAAATTTATATGTATATTGTAATCGAATGTCCGATGAATGAAAATAAATACAAAATGAAAACGGAGTTCAATTGAATCAATCAATGAACTCCGTTAGCTTTTGAGTAACATAGATTATAAATAATTATAATCATTCGATCACTATATTAAATAAGTATTAACCGTTTATTAATACTTACGTTTACGAGCCGCTTCAGATTTTTTCTTTCTTCGCACACTCGGCTTTTCATAATACTCTCTTTTACGATATTCAGCTAGAGAACCACTTTTTGAGACGTTACGTTTAAAACGTCTAAGTGCAGTTTCTAATGATTCATTTTTACGAATTCTTGTAGTGTTTGACATGATAAATTCCCTCCCTCCGGAGTTTAACAAATTAATATGTGTCATGTATACAACACAATAAAGGTATTATAATATAGTTCTCAAAGTTGGTCAACTGCACACATGAAAGGATTGAGCCAAATATTTTATTCACATATCGCTGATTAACTGTTAGTTTTTCTCTACAATTGCAACGCTTGCACTTGCTCCGATACGATTTGCACCTGCTTCTATCATACGCATAGCCGCTTCTTTATCGCGAATACCACCAGAAGCTTTTATGTTTAACGCACCATTACTTACACGTTTAAATAGTTCGATATCTTCTGTTGTTGCTCCACCATTAGAAAAGCCTGTAGATGTCTTAATAAATTCAGCCCCTGCTTCAAGTACAGCTAAAGTGGCAAGCTCTTTTTCATCTTCGGTTAATAAAGCAGTTTCAATAATGACTTTTAAAATCGCTACATCATTAGTAATTTGCTTGATTTTTGCAATTTCCTCTTGCACGAATTGTTTATTTTTCATTTTTAACTGTCCGATATTAATTACTAAGTCAGTTTCTGTCGCGCCATCTTTTAGTGCTTGTTTCGTTTCAAATACTTTCGTTTCTGTTGACGTTGCACCGAGTGGAAACCCAATCACCGTACATACAGCAACTTCACTTTCTTTCAGTTGTTGTGCACAATGAGCAACCCACGTTGGATTAACGCAAACTGATGCAAATGAATATGCTTTTGCGTCTTGAATAAGTTGATCAATTTGTTTTTCTGTCGCGTCTGGTTTTAATAATGTATGGTCAATATATGAGGCGAGATTCATTTGGTTCACTCCTTATTTTTTAGCTACGATACTTATCCAGTGTCCTTCTTCATTCGTATCAATAATTTCAAAGCCTACTTTTTCAAGTGCTTCAATGACTAAATCTTTTTTACGGTCGATGATACCTGACGTGATAAATAAACCTGTATCTTTCAAATTATTATAAGCGTCATCAACGCACTTAATAATAATATCCGCTAAAATGTTAGATACGATGACATCTACTTCTTGATGAATATCTTTTAGTAAGTCATTTTGCTTAACGACGATGCGATCATTAACCTTATTTAATTCGCTATTATATAACGTACTGTTTACAGCGACGATATCTAAATCGTAAGCATATATTTTTTTCGCATCTAGTTTGGCAGCAGCTATACTTAATATTCCTGATCCACAACCAACATCTATGACTGTATCTTCTTTTCGAACGTATTGTTCTAAAAATTGTAAACACAATCGCGTCGTTTCATGTGTACCTGTCCCGAACGCCATCCCAGGGTCAAGTTCGATAATTTTCTCATTTGCTAATTGTTTTTCGTAATTTTCCCACGTAGGAACGACTGTAAATGTATTTGACACGCGCGTCGGCTTATAGTATTTCTTCCATGACTCTGCCCAGTCTTCTTCTTTTACATCATTATAGTAAAAAACATTCGTACCTAAATCAATATTAAATGCATGTAGTGCTTTAATTTTTTCTTCAATCGCCTGACTTAATTCATTATATTCATCATCAATCGGCAAATAATATTTAATAAAAATACCTTCTTGCGGAAAGCGATCTGTCGGAACATCGAAAACTTCCCCGTACGTTCCACGTTTTTCTTTCATGACGTCAAGAACGTCTTCGATTAAAATACCTTCGACATGAAACTGGTCGTTTAAAAGGTGTGCGACAGGTTCAATTGCATCCCTCGTCGTATGGTAACATACTTCTTTCCAATCCACTTTATTCAACTCCTATGTACTCTGTATTGATTCAATGATAGACAAAAGTCGTTGAATAGCTTTAAACCATTCAACGACTTTTGTAATTATTCACCTTTAAACGCTTGTTTAAATCTTTGGAAAATAGAATTCTCTTGTTCATTTAATGATTCATTACCACCGATTTCATTAAATTCACGCAATAATTCTTTTTGACGACTCGTTAATTTTGTCGGCGTAATAATTTTCACGCGAATATGTTGGTCTCCTTTGCCTCTTCCATGCACATTAGGAACACCTTTCCCACGTAAGCGGAACGTTTTACCTGTCTGTGTGCCTGCTGGTATCTTTAACATCACTTTTCCGTGAACAGTTGGCACTTCTACTTCATCACCTAACGCAGCTTGTGCGTAAGATAGTGGAAGTTCGCAGTAAATATTGTCGCCTTCTCTTTCAAAGTAGTCATGTGGTCTAATCTGAATAACGACGAAAAGATCTCCTGGAGGGCCACCATTCACACCGGCTTCTCCTCGACCTGACACACGTATTTGTTGGCCGTTATCAATTCCAGCAGGGATTGATACGTTGATTTGTGTATTTTTCGTCTCACGACCTGATCCACTACACGTCTGACATTTTTCTTCAATGATTTTTCCTGAACCGCTACAATGGTGGCAGACACGTCGATTTACGACCCGGCCAAATGGTGTGTTTTGTTCAACATTTAACTGACCTGACCCATTACAATGTGAACATGTATTTACTTTAGAACCAGGCTTTGCACCTGATCCATCACACGTTCCACAGTTTTCTTCACGTGGAATTGTAATTGTTTGTTCTTTACCAAAAATTGCTTCTTCAAATTCTAAATCAATCGTATATTGTAAATCATTTCCTTGTCGTGGAGCGTTTGGATCCTGTCTTCTTCCGCCTCCAAAGAACATGTCAAAGATGTCGTCCATGCCACCGCCGCCGAAACCACCAAATCCGCCGCCTCCACCGAAGCCTTGATTAGGATCTGTATGTCCGAATTGATCATATTGCGCACGTTTTTGTTCGTTACTTAACGTTTCATAAGCTTCTTTCACTTCAATAAACTTTTCTTGAGCGCCTTCTTCTTTTGAAACGTCTGGATGGTATTTTCGAGCTAACTTCCGGTAAGCTCGTCTTATATCTTGTTTTGAAGCATCACGTTCAACACCTAACACTTCATAGAAATCTCGTTTACTCATTTTCTCACTCCCTAGGCACACTTAAGTGCACAAACTAAATAGTATCATTTCAATATATAAATAGCTAATTCATTAATAGATATGCGTCATTCACATGTAAAAAAGTCAAAGTCAAGAACCGCCCTGACTTTGACTTTTGATACGTACAATTTATTAAAGGATTACTTTTCTTCCTCTTCGTTGTCTACTTCTTCATAATCCGCATCTACGACATCTTCATCTGCAGATTCTCCATCTGCCCCTTGAGCTGCTTCTTGCTCCTGAGCCATTTGCTCATATAATTTTACTGAAAGTTGTTGAACTTGTTCTTCAAGCGCTTCTTTCTTCGCTTTAATATCTTCAATATCTTCAGCTTCTAATGCTTTTTGTAATGCTTCTTTCGCTTCTTCTGCTTTTTGCTTTTCTTCTTCAGAAACTTTATCTTCTAAATCTTTAATCGTCTTATCTGTTGTAAAGATGAGTTGATCTGCTTCGTTACGTAAATCAATTTCTTCACGACGCTTCTGGTCTGCTTCAGCATTTTCTTCAGCATCTTTTACCATTTGATCAATTTCATCATCTGATAATCCAGAAGATGACTGAATTGTAATTGATTGTTCTTTATTCGTTCCTAAGTCTTTCGCTTTAACATTAACAATTCCGTTCGCATCAATATCAAACGTTACTTCAATTTGTGGAACGCCACGTGGTGCTGGTGGAATATCCGTTAATTGGAAACGACCTAACGTTTTGTTATCTGCTGCCATTTCTCTTTCACCTTGTAGGACGTGAATATCTACAGCGTTTTGGTTATCTGCTGCTGTTGAAAATACTTGTGAATGGCTCGTAGGAATTGTTGTATTTCGCTCAATTAATTTTGTCGTTACAGAACCCATCGTTTCAATTCCAAGTGAAAGTGGCGTAACGTCTAATAATACAACATCCTTAACGTCTCCTTGTAATACCCCACCTTGAATAGCAGCTCCTAATGCCACAACTTCGTCAGGGTTAACGCCTCTTGATGGCTCTTTTCCAGTTTCTTTTTGAATCGCTTCTTGAACCGCTGGAATTCGTGTTGAACCACCTACGAGAATAACTTTATCGATATCTGCTGCTGAAAAATCAGCATCTTGTAAAGCTTTTCTAACAGGAATCATTGTTTTATCAACAAGTGAAGCTGTTAATTCTTCAAACTTAGCACGTGTTAACGTCATTTCTAAGTGAAGTGGACCAGCGTCACCAGCAGTAATAAATGGTAATGAGATTTGTGACTGCGAAACACCTGATAAATCTTTTTTCGCTTTTTCAGCCGCATCTTTTAAACGTTGCATTGCCATCTTATCTTGTGATAAGTCAATACCATTTTCTTTTCTAAATTCATCGACTAAATAATCAATAACTAAATCATCAAAGTCATCCCCACCAAGGCGGTTATCACCTGCTGTAGAGATTACTTCAAACGTACCTTCACCAATATCTAAGATAGAAACGTCAAACGTTCCCCCACCTAAGTCATAAACTAAAATTGTTTGATCTTGATCATCATTATCAAATCCATAAGCTAATGCTGCAGCAGTTGGCTCATTAATGATACGTTCTACTTCTAGACCTGCAATAACTCCTGCATCTCTCGTCGCTTGACGTTCAGCATCGTTAAAATACGCAGGTACTGTAATTACTGCTTTTTCAATTTTTTCACCGACATAATCTTCAGCATATGATTTTAAGTGCTGTAAAATAATCGCTGAAATTTCTTGTGGTGTATATTCTTTATCTTCAGCTGTTACTTTATAATCAGTTCCCATATGACGCTTCACTGATTGAACCGTATTTGGGTTTGTAATTGCTTGTCGTTTAGCAACTTCACCTACTTGGCGTTCGCCATCTTTAAATGAAATAACAGATGGTGTCGTACGGTTTCCTTCCGGGTTAGGGATAATAACCGCTTCTCCACCCTCCATTACTGAAACTGCTGAATTCGTTGTACCTAAATCAATACCAATAATCTTACTCATGACAAATTTCCTCCTTGACTACTCAACTATTTATTTACTTTTACCATTGCTGGGCGAATAACTCTATCTTTTAAAATATATCCTTTTTGTAATTCTTCAACAACGATATTAGATTCAATATTTTCATTTTCATCTTGCATCACAGCATGGTGTAAATTAGGATCGAATGGTTCATTTTCTGTTTCGATCACGTCTACACCTTGTGACTTAAGTGCTTCAATTAATTGATTGTAAACCATTGTAATACCTTCAATAATACCTTTAGTTTCTTCTGTTTCTTCTACTTGTAATGCTCTTTCAAAGTTGTCTAAAGCTGGCAAAAGTTCAGTAGCTAAGTCTTGAGATTTATATTTTAAATCTGAAGTACGTTCCTTTTGCGTACGTCGCTTATAGTTATCGTATTCTGCTTGAACACGTAACATGCGCTCATAAAGTTCGTCTTTCTCTTCTTTCAGTGCTTGAAATTCTTCTTGTGAAACTGTTTCTTCATCTACTTGTTCTCCTTGATCATCTGCCTCATCAGCTGCTTGATCAAGAACTTCGATGTCTTCTTCACGAATTTCCTTTTCTTTTTGCTTCACGGATTAAAACCTCCTGCTTAAAATCAACAGTACGACTATATCATGAATATGTGATGAATTAAAGCTATTCATTTTACGAGTCATTCTGAATTATTTTTTATTTTTATACCACATATATAAGACATCAGACATCTCATTAGATAAAGCGTTGAGCAATTGTATTACTTTGTTGTATCTCATACGTGTTGGGCCTAATAAAGCAATTGTTCCCATCTGTTCATCATCTAACGCATATGTCGAAGTTATCAGTGTAAAGTCTTTCATTGCTTCAAGTGAATTTTCGTTACCAATCGTTACTTTAATTCCTTTATTCGTCTGCTTAAAAAGTTTTGCAATTTCATCTTCACGTTCCATCAACGTGTAAAATGAATGCATTTTTTGTAAGTCATTAAATTCAGGTTGTATAAGCATGTTTGACTTCCCACCAACATATAGCTTTACAGGTTCTTCATTAAATAGTACTTCTTTTAAATACTCATATGATTGACCCGCATCTTTAATATACATGCTTAGTAACGTGAACAACTCAGTATTTAATTGATCAGCGAGACGCGAAATAGCAACGCCATTTAATTTTTCATTTAATATGTTAACCATTTTCTCTAAATCTGAAGCATTAAGTGTCGGTGGTAAAGTAAAGCTCCGATGTTCCACGTGGCCTGTATCAGTGATTAAAATCGCAACAGCTGTATGTTCGGATAACTTAACAATTTCCAGCTTAATAAGCTTTGCTTCTAAAATTTCTGGACCTAATATAATTGTCGTATAATTTGTTAAGTCCGACAATATCTCTGCTGACGTTTGAACAATTTGTTCAAATTCAAAGACACCATCAGCGATTATTTGTTTAATAATATTTAAGTCTTTCTTTTTAGAATATGGATTTACAAGATGATCAACGTAGTAACGATATCCTTGTTCAGATGGAACTCTTCCTGATGAAGAGTGTGTTTTTTCTAAGTAACCCATCTTTTCTAAATCAGCCATCACACTACGTATTGTTGCAGCACTTACGTCTATGTTGCCTTTATCTGCAATGACCTTTGAGCCAACTGGTTGTGCTGTTTCAATAAAATCATCAATAATTGATTGAAAAATTAAAAGCTGTCTTTCATTCAGCATGATGATCACCCCTCGTTAGCACTCTCTCTGTCTGAGTGCTAATACTAATAATAAATTAACAAATGTTGATTTCTTTGTCAACGAAGACGCACTAAAAAGACACTTTACATCATTTACGTAAAGTGTCTTCATATAATATAGATACGTACTCACATGTTGCACAAAAATTACAAAACAGATAATAAGTATTTTTAACAACATATCTGTTCAAATGAAAAACTAACCATTCATTTTTGCCAACTTTTTATTTATGGCGGCAAAATGTAGGCAAATCGGTTGTTTTTACAAATCATACTTTCATAAGAAGTCAATCACATCAAGGATTTAATCGTCATTCAATTGTAAAACTGACATAAAGGCTTCTTGTGGGATTTCAACCGAACCGACCATTTTCATTCGTTTCTTACCTTCTTTTTGTTTCTCAAGTAATTTACGCTTTCTCGTCACGTCTCCACCGTACAGTTTTGCTGTAACGTCTTTTCGAACAGCTTTAATGTTCGTTCGCGCAATAATATGGTTGCCAACGGCCGCTTGGATCGGAACTTCGAATTGTTGTCTCGGGATAAGCTCTTGTAGCTTTTCTGCAATTTGTCGTCCACGACTTTGTGCAAAGTCTTTATGGATAATAACAGATAAAGCATCAACAGGATCTCCGTGTAATAATATATCCATTTTCACTAACTCTGACGCACGATTATCAATGAATTCATAATCTAACGATGCATAACCTTTCGTATGTGACTTCAACTGGTCGAAAAAGTCATAAACAATTTCTGAAAGCGGTAGTTCATAAATAACATTGACGCGAATATCGTCTAAGTACTGCATATCAATAAAGCTTCCACGCTTTGCCTGGCATATTTCCATCACAGGACCGACATAATCGTTCGGCACCATAATTGTCGCTTTAACATATGGCTCAAGAATTTCTTCGATTTCTGTCGGTTCTGGCATTTGCGTCGGGTTATCGATATGAAGTGTTTCTCCATCAGTTTTAACAACTTCATAAATAACACTCGGAGCTGTCGTAATTAAATCTATCCCAAATTCACGCTCAATACGCTCTTGAATAATTTCCATATGAAGTAAACCTAAAAACCCTGTTCTAAAGCCGAAGCCAAGTGCTTGCGACGTTTCTGCTTCATATTGTAAAGCTGAATCATTTAATTCAAGTCGTTCTAAAGCATCTCGTAGTGGGTTATAGTCTTCTGAACTAACTGGGTATAAACCGCAGAAAACCATCGGATTTAATCGACGATATCCCGGTAAAGCATCTACTGACGGATTGTCAGCCGAAGTGATTGTATCACCGACCCGTGTATCTTTAACGTTTTTAATCGCTGCCGTAATGTAACCGACATCACCAACCGTTAACTTATCTCGACTTTCTTCTCTCGGCGTGAATACTCCGACTTCAAGGACTTCATACTCTTTTCCTGTCGCCATCATTTTAATATGATCATTTACTTTTATTTCGCCTTCTTTTACACAAACGTATGCAACGACCCCGCGATACGAATCGTAAAGTGAATCAAAAATAAGTGCTTTTGTCGGAGCATCTGTACTTCCTGCTGGAGGCGGTACAACGTCTACAACTCGCTCTAATATTTCTTCAATCCCAATGTTATCTTTTGCTGACGCTAGAATAACGTCGTCTGGATCAATGCCTACGATATCAACAAGTTCTTGCGTCACGCGGTCAGGATCCGCATTCGGCAAATCAATTTTGTTTATAACAGGTATAATTTCTAAATCGTTATCAAGCGCTAAATAAACGTTAGCTAGTGTCTGTGCTTCAATGCCTTGAGCAGCATCGACAACGAGAATAGCACCTTCACACGCAGCTAGACTTCGCGATACTTCATACGTAAAATCGACGTGTCCAGGCGTATCAATTAAGTGAAACGTGTAATCTTCACCAGCATTGCTCGTATATTCTAATTGAACAGCATTTAACTTTATCGTAATGCCACGTTCTTTTTCTAAATCCATCGCATCGAGTAATCGATCTTCCATTTCACGTGACGTTAGAGCTTTCGTATTTTCTAAAATACGGTCTGCTAACGTCGACTTCCCGTGGTCAATATGAGCGATAATTGAAAAGTTACGTACGTTTCTGTTTTTATTCCCCATAAATGTTGCTCACTCCTATGATTCAATCCATTAATTTTCGTTCATTCATATTAATCTATATCTTGTATGATTATAGCAATTCATTTCTGTTCTGTCATTTATTCCCGTAATTATCTATCGTTTGCACATAATAACAGTTGTAATCAATAGACCAATTTGGTAAAATATCAATTGTTAAAGTAACTAGGGGGTGTATATATTATGGCAAATTTAAAATCTGCACTTAAACGAGTAAGAACAAACAATACAAAGCATGAATTAAACAGATCATTTAAATCAGAAATGCGTTCACAAATTAAACGTGTTGAGAGTTTAGTTAACGCAAATGATGTTGAAAATGCACAAAAAGAACTTAACGTAGCAATTAAAAAAATAGACAAGTCGATTCAAAAAGGAATTATTCATAGAAATAATGGAAATCGTCAAAAAGCACGTATTGCGAAAAAAGTACAAGCAATCGCTAACTAATTTGACAATTATTATTGAATAATACTGACTTTTGACTCGTTCAAATGTCATTTATACAAAAAGTGGTCATATATTTTATATGACCACTTTTTTATGTCATAACGAGCTCATAAATAAGTAATTCAAAAGCTAAACGATCATCCATTTTTCCACGTTTAATAAGTGCATCAGTCTCTGCTATTTTATCAATATAATGTTCAAGCTGCTGTTTAGAAAAACTGCGTTCTCTTTGGTTTGCTAGTTTAATAACATATGGATGAGCGCTAATTTCTTGTCTCATTTGGAATTCACTATAACCTCTTTGTTTGAGAAGTTTCGCTTGATAAATAACTCTAAACTGAAAAGCTAAAAGAGCGATTAACGATACTTTTTCCTCGTTCATTTTTTCAAGCATTTGTTGAACGTTCATTGCTTGTACTAAATCCCGATTAATAATCGCGTCAACTAGACGTAAAGCTGATCCATCAATTGTTTGTGATATTAATGAATAAGCAATCTCTTTCGTAACGACGCCATTTTCACCGACGAATAACGCTAACTTCTCCATTTCATTTTCTAAAACGTGTAAATCATTTGATAGTTCACCTTCTAAAATAGGCAGAACGTCTTTATTAATTGTTATATTCAATTCTTTTGCTATATTATTAATCCACTTACCCATCTCTCTCGCTTGGATCGGTTGGCACTCAGCAACGTAAGCAGTTGAATGAAATTGCTTAACGATCTTTTTACGCTTATCAAGCGTCTCATAAGGTGCAATGAACAACATCGTCGAGTATGGCGCTGGATTTTCTAAGTATTGCTCCAAACGGTTCACATTGTGTTCAAAAGATGTATCTGCACGCTTATTCGTTAAAAAGAATGGCTTTTCTACAATAATTAGCTTTTTCTCAGAGAAAAAAGGATACGTTTCAGCATCATCAATCACTGCTTCTATCGGCGTTTCTTCTAAGTCATATGTCGAAATAAAGTCATCCTCAGACTGAGACATTTGTGCGATTAACGTTTGCTGCACATCTTGAATAAAGTATGACTCTGTACCGAATAAAAGAATGATCGACGGTATTTGATTATTTTTTATTTGTTGCATAAGTTTTACATGTGTCACTATTCACCACTCCACTTAACGACGTATACGTGTATGTTAAAGCTCTCTCGTTATTTTAGCAAGAAAATTCAAATGAACATATTTTACTCTTCATTTATCTTGATAAAAGTGACGATATTCCGTCAAATATCATTTGTAATAATTATTTCATATGATTTTTGTAGATTTATTTGTCAATATAAATTATAATGTAAATTATATAGGAGGGATTAGCCGTGAATGAATTCGAAAAAAATGTTCAGTCAAAAAATAACGATGTTGTCGACTCTGTTAAAGCATTTACAGCTTCGTTCGTATTTTTTATAGCTATCTTTACGATTGGTGCAGTTATTAGCTTTATGAACTAATATAAAGTTAACTTGCTTTTACATAACTTACAATCTTTCGTTAAAATAATGTGTTAGTTTATCACATGAAAAGAGACTCAATGATTTGCTAAATGAATTTTGCCAAAATAAATTTAGCGTGTCTATCATAGTCTCTTTTTTTATTTGCTGAAATGAGTTTTCTTTAAAAATGTAGAGAACTTCCCTTGCTTTCCTTCTTGAAACTCATAAACAATTGCCCCTTGTTCATCAGTTCGGAAAATTTTTATCTGATCATCTAGTAATCGATCAATGACTTCTTTCGATGGATGCCCGTACATATTATTTCTTCCAACAGAAATGAGTGCTACTTTTGGTTGGAGATGATCGAGTAAAAATGAAAGCGTCGACGTTTGACTGCCGTGATGTCCAACTTTTAATATATTAGCTGTTAAATTCGGATAAGCTTTTATTAATGCATTTTCTGCATTTTTCTCGGCATCTCCTGTAAAAACCCACGTTAATTCTCCAAGTTTCGTATAAATAATTAATGAGTTTTCATTAGCATCCCTAAAGTCCTTTTCTGGTCCGAGCACGTAAAATGAATAAATTCCTTCTTCAACTTTCTCACCTTTTGCTAGTCGTTCAATACGAATATCCGTTTCACTTAAATGTTCTTTTTCCCAGTCTGTCCATTCATAGTATTCACTCGTATAAAGTGAATCAACGGTAAAATCATTCACGATAAAAGGAACGCTTCCATTATGATCAAGATGGTCATGACTAATGAATATATGATCAACATGTCGAATGCCGCGTGACATTAAATATGGCTTAATAACTGATTCATAAACGGACGCTGTCGGTTCTTCTCGTTCAAAAGAAAACTTAGCGCCTGCATCTATGAACATAATCCCCTTTCGATAAGGTAATTCTATAACAATCGCGTCTCCTTGACCGATATCTAGCATCGTTACAGTACCTATCGGTGAAAAATACGGTTTAACATCTAACCACATGATTAAAGCGACGAGTAGCACGCCCGTAAACAATGCTTTTCTTTTATCAATACGTTCTAGAAAAATCATCAAGAAAAGAAGAATGCTGTAATAAACGACAACATACATCAATGAAAAGTCTCCAACGACGAACGGGTCATATAGTAAGTTATCGATTTGTTCAAGCGACGAGATAACAAAATTGTGAACAAACTTAAATAGTTGATCGCTCATCGTTAACATTGGCGATATTAATGGTATTTTTACTATAATGACACATATAAAAGTAAATGGAATAACGAACAAACTAAAGTAAGGAACAATGATGACATTTACTAAAATAGAGAGTGGTGTAAATGTGTGGAAATAAATAAGTTGTAGTGGAATGATAATCATTTGCGAAATGAAACTAATTTGTAGTAATTGAAACATTCGTGAATGTGTCTGAAGAAGCCAGTCTTTCGATAAGAGGATTGCGAGGGTAACGAGAAAAGAAAACTGAAAGCCAATATGGTAAATCATCTGTTTATCAATAAATAAAATCATTAAAAATACAATACTTAATAAGTCTGTTAAGCTAACTCTAACCCGCCATTTATTAAATAAAATAACAATACTAATCATTAAACTTGCCCGCCATACAGACGGCTCACTTCCAGCCAATAAAGCATAAAAAGGTAAAAAGATTAATAACAGTGTTTGGACACTTTCTTTCGTTAAAAGATTTAACCGAATAAATAAAAAATAAATAATCATGACGACTATCCCGACATGCAATCCAGAAATTGCTAAGATGTGAGACAATCCCCACCTTTGAAACAAGTCGATTACTGAATCATCTATACTAGAATCATCACCAATAACGAGGGCTTTCATCCAGCTTGCTAACTCTTCAGAGTATGAATGGTCTATTGCTTTTATAACATTGTTTTTTAATTCATAAACAATCTGCAATGAACGAGATCCTGTACAGTTTATATGAGTCATTTTTTCAACTTCAATTTGATCACGTATCCCGTTATTTTGTAAATATGATAAATAATTAAACTGTCCAGGATTAGACGCTTCATTAATTGTTCCAATCTGACCTCTGATTTCGCAAGTTGCACCGTGCTTAATATTTTTTACATAACTATCAAATACGTCGTCTCTTTCCTCATAAAAGTGAATGATTGAGTATAGATGACTTTCGCTTGCTTCTTTAACTGTAAAAGAAATGTGTGTATCAGTATCGTTAACCGTACCGTGCATAACACCTTTTATTTCTATCGCTTCTCGCGTTTGTACAAGTGACTTGTCATTCATAGGGGCTGGTAAAAATATGTAGAAAAAAGTGATTATAAGCAACGTTATTAAGAATGCAGATACAGCTAGTCGCTTCCTTACATATAAATATGTTAATAAGCAGAAGTAAAGTAATAATAAATATAGCGCGTTAAATTGGATAGCGAGAAACGCTAGTAAGACACCGAATGCACTTATGTGCCATAAGCCTCTCAACGGCAATCACCGATATAATTCATTTTTCTTACTTTTTAACTGTTCAATATTAACTGTCTGACTAGCATCTGCTTCAATAATGCCCATTAACTCGTCAACAAAGTCTTCTTTTGCTTCATTATTCGTTTCAATAAATATATCTTTAAGTTCGATTTTTTTCACTGTCGTCTGCGATTCTTGAAATAATTCTAACGCATATTCACTATTACGATAGTCACTTGCATAAAAAATATGTCTGATACCGCTCTGGATGATTTGTTTACAACATTGTAAACATGGAAAATGTGTTACATACATGCTTGCTCCTTCAGTTGGTACACCAAACTTTGCACATTGTAACAGGGCATTAGCCTCTGCGTGAATCGTTCTTACACAATGATTATCAATGATATAGCATCCGTGTTCTATACAATGTTTACTACCAGATACACTTCCGTTATAACCACTTGCAATGATGCGATTATCTCTTACAATTGTCGCACCGACCATTAACCTTGTGCACGTACTTCTTTGTGCTAATAAATAACATTGAGCCATAAAATACTGATCCCATGAAATCCTATCCATTCTTCCACCTCACTATCTGACAATTATTTCCATTTATGGAATTTGTACGTCCTCTCGAATATTATCTAACGTACTTTCTCCTATCCCTGATACATTCAATAAATCATCAACTTCTTTTAATGGTCCAAACTCTTCTACGTAAGAAATGATCGCTTCAGCTTTCTTTGGACCAATGCCTGGTAAGCTTTCTAAATCACTCGCTGTTGCGTGATTAACTGCTATTTTATCAGAAGATGAATGACCTTGTTCATGAACAACTTGAGAATATTCTACTTCTTCTCCAATTTTCGGAACGATAATAATCATTTCATCAATCACACGTTCGGCTAGATTTATTGCTGTAGCATTTGCGTCATCTGTTAGCCCACCAGCAACTTTAATGACATCATTGACGCGCGAGTAACTATCAACTTCATAAACACCAGGTTCAAAAACTTCTCCTTTAACATCGACAACTACTTGCTGGAGTTCCTCACTCTCTTCCTCAACATGTTCATAGTCTTCACTAGCTTCAGCAATAAACATATCGTCATCCACTGAATCGTCTGAAGCGACGATTTCTTCTTCTTTCGGCTTTAAAAACAAAAAACTAACAAGAGCAAGTGCAGCAATAAATACATACCAATGTTTTCTAACAAAATACATAGTTATTCACACCTTTTTTAAAATAAAAGAATCATTTTTATCGCGTACACATATCTTCTCTTAATTATTAAAATCGTGCAAATAAACATAATCCATTATTGAGACATATTCATGTTATTTTTCGGCAACAAAAAAGACTTTTTCACTCATTATTTCATCTGTTTCCTTATTTTTGATGATTTTCTTTTCAAAAGTTACATTTTTAAACTGAGCAGCAGATAATAATTCAGCATATAATTCTGGTTCATACACCTGTTGATGATGTGTTTCATCAAATCGTTCGAACGTTCCATTTTCAATTAGTGAAAAGAATGTCATTTCATGAAACATTTCGCCACGTTCTTCACCTTGTATACAATCCCAAATATATGCTACGCGATCAGTCACTTCAGTAAATGTTTTATTTAATAAATGATTGTTAACATAACTTTCCGAGTGAATGTCAAATAAAAATAAACCGCCGTCCTTTAAGCAGTCATAAATGCGTGAAAATATGTTTGTTAAATCATTTTTACTCGTTATATAATTAAGCACGTCAAAATAGCTAATAAAAACATCTGTTTCAGAGAAGCCGGTCAACTCTCGGATGTCTTGATTAACCCATAATATATTAACGTTATTTTCGATTGCTTTTTGTTGAGCTTGTGACAACATATCAGAAGCTATATCAACGCCTGACAATGAATAACCCCGTTTTGCTAATTGAATCGTCAATTCAGCTGTACCACAACCTAGATCAACTATGTGTTGCGGAGAGAAAGCCATTGATTTTAAATGTTTTTCAGTAAAATCAATCCAATCGTTATAATCGGTTTCATCCATTAACTGATCATATAATGAAGCTAAATTCACATAAACCATCGTTAACTTTCCTTAACTTCTTGCATTGGGACTTGTTTAGCATCGCCCCATAATCGCTCTAAATTATAATAAAGTCGTTCATCGCGATGAAATATGTGACATAGCACACCATCAGCCTCAACGACAATCCATTTTGAATCATTTGCACCTTCAACGTGAACGTCTATCTCTTGTTCAGTAACAACATCTTTTACTTCCTTAGCAATCGTTTGCACGAGTCGCGTGTTATTTGCATGACAAATAATAAAATAATCCGCAACAGATGATAGGTTTTTCATATCTAATATGACAATGTTTTCTGCATGTTTATCATCACACGCTTGAGCTATTTTTTGTACTAATTCTTTACTTTCTACCAATCAGTTTCCCTCCATATATTTTGTTGATAGTTTACGCGTTAAATCATTGTATGCGTGTAACGTATCTGGGTGGATAAGTGCTCGTTTACTCGTTAAATGATGAATATTGTTTCGACAGACGAGCCAGCAAGCAAATGTTAAATCTTTATAAGCATGTTCTCTAACTTCAGCAACAGCTGGAAACGACCTCTCTGGTTCAATATAATCTGCAAGAAAAACAATTTCATCAACAACACTCATCGCTTGCTTCCCTGTCGTATGATATTTTATCGCTGATTGAATACCTTTATTCCTTATATGAAATCGTTCTTCTACAAGTACAGAAGCAACCGGCCCATGCCATAATTCTTCATGATAATTTAATAAATCATTCGATAAATCAGACGTCATAATCTTATCACGTAAAAATTGTTTATCCATATCTTTTGCATAATCATGAAACATCGCACTTAATTGAACGTCGTCTACATTTGCCCCATAGTTATGAGCTAGCTTTGTTGCTTCATCGACAACTCTCAGTGTATGTTCATACCTTTTATTTGTTAATTCCTTTTTTACCGCTAGCGCTGCCTCATCAAGTATCATAAAGGTTCATCTCCTTGATGTATTGCTGGACAGATGAGGGCGTTAAATAGCGAATAGATGCATTTGTTTTCAAACGACGTCTAATATCTGTCGAAGAAATATCAATCAGAGGTATATCAACAATCGTGACTGGGTGCGACGTCTCGCATACATAACCTGGTCGTTCAACACCGACAAATTGTACGTGCTTGATGAGTTCATCTATCTGATACCAACGATCTAAGTAGTTGACCATGTCTGCTCCGATAATAAAATGAAATTGAACATTTTCATACCTTCTTTTAAGTTGCTTAATCGTATCAATCGTATATGATTTCCCAGCTCGTTCAAGCTCAATTGTTTTTATGTGAAAATCATCATTACCTTGTATCGCCTTTTGCAACATAATGACACGATGTTTAGATGGCGTCATCGCATTCGTTTTATGAGGGGGTTCATTCGTTGGAATAAACCAAACCTCATCTAATGATAAAGCTTCCTTTACTTGCTCAGCAATTAACAAATGTCCTAAATGTGGAGGGTCAAATGTTCCTCCGAGTATGCCAATTTGTCTCACGGCAAATCAATCTGCTTATTTTCTTCAGATTCTTTATAAACGACTATAATATTTCCGATAATCTGTACAATATGCCCGTCAGTTCCTGCTTGTATTTGCTGAGCGACTGTCTGTTTATCTTCTAAACAGTTTTGTAATATATTTACTTTTATAAGCTCTCTTTTTTCAAGTGCTTCATTTATTTGCACAATCATATTATCATTTACACCTGTTTTTCCTACTTGAAAAATAGGCTTTAACGTATTTGCTCGTGCACGTAAAAAACGTTTCTGTTTTCCTGTTAACATATTTATCATCCTTCCAAAACTTGTTTCAACTGCTCATCCATCTGCGCAAGGTCGACACGCTTTCCTGTCCATATTTCAAACGCATATTGTGCTTGACATAAAAGCATCGTGTGTCCGAAGTGAATGTTCGCTCCTCGGTCATGTGATTTCGTTAATAATTTTGTTTTAATTGGTTGATAGACGATATCGCTCACAATCGTTTCAGCTTTAAGGCGTTCAACAGAAATAATTGATTCCTCACTATTTGGATTCATACCAACTGACGTCGTTTGAATAACGACACTATATTGATCAAGGGCTTCCTCTGCTTCTGAAAGTGTTAAAATTTGCGTATCAGTTTGTTTTTTTTCTTCCGTAAGAGATTTGATGGACGCGGCACTTGCTATCGTACGGTTCGCTATATCGACACGCTGAAATCCTTCGGTCACCAATGCGTAATAAATACCACGTGCAGCTCCACCGCCACCAAGTAACAATAAGCGTTCACGTGCTTTATTTGAAAATATTTGTGGATAAGCATGCTGTAAAGAACGAACGTAACCTTTTCCGTCCGTATTAAATCCAATCCATTTACCATCTTTGTTTAAGACCGTATTAACAGCCCCCATTGCTTTTGCATCTTCATCAATCTCATCTAGATATGGAATGATCTTTTCTTTATATGGGACTGTTACGTTAAATCCATTCATATCGCTAGCTTTTAATTGAGCTATTTCTTCAGAAAAATTATCAGGTTTTATTTCAATCAGTGAATATGTACCTGAAAGTCCCGCTTGTTCTAAAAACTTTTCATGAATCCAAGGCGATAAAGAATGTTGCACAGGATACCCTATTAATCCGAATTTATACATGTAACCATCCCTCTATCTTTATTAATATAATGACGAACGCATCATTGGTGAAACGTGTTTTGATGAATGTATATCTACTGTTACATCACCTTCAGAAATCGTTATCCAGCCAAGGCCCGGAAAAACAAAGTCAACTTTTTTATTAGGCACTTTATATGACTGACTTTGTAGTTTACCTAATGATTTTAGCGATGATTCACTTGGTGGAGAAAGTAGTTTTCCTAAATGATTATTATAAAGGTCATCTGCATTAGATAACTTCGTCCGGTGAATCGTTAAATCGTTTGCAAAATAACAAATAAATGATTGTCGCTCGCCTTTTAAGAAGTCTATGCGAGCAAGTCCACCAATAAACAGTGTTTGCTCACTGTTTAATTGATAAACTCTCGGCTTAATTTCTTTTTTCGGTGTAATAATTTTTAAATCAGTTTCATCTAAGTAGTGCGATATTTGCTCTCGGTTAACGATACCCGGCGTGTCGATTAATAATGCCGAATCATCTAGTGGAATTTCGATAAAACCGAGTGTCGTTCCTGGGAAGTAAGACGTTGTGATGACTTCATTTAATCCCGTTGCTTGTTTAATAATTCGGTTAATAAACGTTGACTTGCCAACGTTAGTCGTTCCTACAACATAGACGTCCTGACCTTTTCTCAGTTTTTCAACGTCACTAATGAGATCCTCAAATCCGTGACCTTTTGTTGAAGATATTAAATAAACATCTAAGAATGAAAGGCCAAGTGACTTAACAGTAGACTGGATCCATTGTTTGAGTTGTTGTTGATTCGTTGACTTAGGTAATAAGTCAATTTTATTTACGACTAAAATAGTTTGGTTATCACCAACGACACGATGTAAACTTGAAAGTATACTTCCCTCTATATCAAACACGTCGATAATATGGATGACTAATCCCTTTTTTTGGCTGATAGAACTGACCATTTGTAAGAAATCATCGTCTGTCACTTCTACCGACTGTGTTTCATTATAGTTTTTCAAACGAAAACAACGTTTACAAAGTATGTCATCAAGTTCATACTTTTCAAGTGTCGATTGTGGAACATACCCCATCTTATCAGGTGCTTCAGATTGTATAGGTCCTCCACATCCTTGACAATATATATCTTCGTTCATATTAATCCTCCCAACTAACTTTCCCTTGTTTTCTTAAACGATTTAAAACGAAGCGCTCAATGCGTCGATTAAACTGTGTAATTTTCGCATCAGACTCCACAATCGGGGCAACTAAAATTGTTTTATACCCTGCTCTATTTCCCCCGAAAATATCTGTTAACAATTGATCACCGACTACAGCAACTTCTGATTTTTTTAAGTTCATTTTTTTCGCTCCGCGATTAAATGTGCGTTTTAATGGTTTTTTTGCAAATGAGAAATAAGGAATCGTTAATGGTTCACAAAAATATTGGACACGTTCCTCATTATTGTTAGAAATAATCACGAGATCGAGTCCGTGAGCTTCTACCTTTTTAAACCATTCAAGTACTTCTTCTGTTGCACTTCTCTCATCCCACGGCACGAGTGTATTATCTAAATCAGTAATAATACCTTTGATTCCCTCATCGACTAGTTGTTGTAAATCTATATCAAAAACGCGTTCATAATAATGATCAGGTACAAATTTATTAAATAACATGATGACACCTCTAATTTTCCAATGAAATTGAAAGCAATCTATCTATATCTTACCGTTTATTGTATATAAATGAAAACATTATTGTATGACGTTTGTTACGTACGCAGTCATGATAAACTGCCCCCTATCAATGAGACAGAGGGCAGAACGGTATTTCATACATCATATATTATAATTCAGCAATAAAGTTAACAATCATGGATGATGCATTTTTTGCTGCTGTATCGAGGAATTGATCAAAGGATATTGATGAATGTTTACCTGCAATATCTGATAATGCACGAATCATAACAAACGGCGTTTCGTAACGATGACATACTTGAGCAATTGAAGCTGCTTCCATTTCTACCGCTGTTGTAGACGGGAAATGTTTCATCACTTTAGCGACTTGATCCTTGTTGTTCATAAAAGAATCACCTGTAGCAATCGCTCCAATATGAGCAACCGTATCATGATTAATGACAATTTTTTCGATAATTTTATTTAATTGTTCATCAGCAAGGAATCTCGTTGGCATTCCTGGCACTTGGCCAAAATCATAATTAAATGCTGTAACGTCAACATCATGATGAATGACGTAACTAGCAATCACGACATCTCCTACGTTACACGTCTCATCTAAACCACCAGCCGAACCAGTGTTTATAACTGCATCTGGTGAGTAGCGTTCGTGTAAAATTGTCGTCGCGATCGCAGCATTTACTTTTCCAATGCCTGACTTCAGCAAGACAACATCTTTAGCATGTATTTTCCCTTCCACAAACAGTGATCCTGCTACTTCCCGTTCTTTTTTATGAGTCATCTCTTCTAGTAAATATTGAATTTCCTCATCCATTGCACCAATAATACCAATTTTCAATGAAATACTCCTCTGTTATTATTTTTTGTCATTTTCGACTAACTGTTCTACGAGTGTCGGCTTCCATCCGTGGTTTTCTTCCCACGTTAAATACACGCGATATGTGAGTGACTCATCCATTGGTGACACTGTTGCCGTTACTTTTTGATCCCCATCATTACCAATCCACCATATGACCATTTCATCAAGTTCTGTTGCTATTTGAATCGCTTTTTTCATTTCTTCACGGTCTTTAGAATCTTCATCGAAATTAACCGTATGTGGTTCTGTCTGTGACGTACCGATAGGATCCCAGTTTGCTTTGTACGCTTCTAACACATTATCGTCGTCGCTATCAACGTGCTCATGTTCATAACTGACTTCTTCTTCGTCTTCTTCATCTTGCTCACTTTGTTCTTCATTATTCTCATCTTCTTCTATGACGAGAAAATCATCATTAGACTGTTCTTCTTCATCTTCTTTTTCACTTTCTTCTACACCGTCATCAACGAGTTGCTCGCTTTCGTCGTCATTGTCACTTCCGATGACTAACATAGCTATAAGTAAAATAGCTAATATTGATCCAAGACTAATAAGCGTGACAATTAGACGATTGTTTTTTCTCCTTTTATCTTGTCGAGCTGAGCGAGAGTCATTATCAGTCATTGTTGATTCTCCTTTTTGAGCGATTTTACAAAAGCAAAATCACACGTTTATTGTAAGAATGTTCATTTGATACAAAAATGGATTTAATAATCAGTTTGACTATTAAACCCATTGTGAGTTAAATGTTCAATTGCTTAAATAATCTTTTGTCTTGACTAACTGACGTTAACAATCTTAACTTGAATATCTCCACCAGGTGTTGTTACCGAAACTTCTGCGCCTACTTCATGGCCCATTAAGCTTTTTGCCATTGGAGAATCGTTAGAAATTTTCCCACCAAATGGATCTGCTTCAGCACTTCCAACAATCGTATACGTTTCTTCTTCTCCGTCTGGTAATTCGATGAACGTCACTGAATGCCCAAGTGCAACGACATTTGATTCTGTTCCATCACTTTCAATAATAACAGAATTACGAATCATCTTTTCAACTTGTGCAATTCTTGTTTCAACAAATGCTTGTTCTTCTTTTGCTGAATCATACTCCGAGTTCTCTGATAAATCACCAAAGTCACGTGCTACTTTAATACGTTCAACAACTTCTTTTCTACGCTCAGTTTTTAAGAAGATTAACTCTTCTTCCAATTTATCTTTACCTTCTTGTGTCATATAGAACTGCTTTTCAGTCATTCCTTATTACACTCCTTCAACCTTTATCGATAATTTTATATAGTCGTTTATTGCTTGTATTTCTGTAACGTAAATCAATATACAATACTATACAGACTTTATTTGATTTTTCAATATATTGTTAAACGATTCATCTGCAAGAAAAATATTTATGTCGATTTTCTAACACTTACCGCGATTCCATCCCCAATCGGCAAAATAACCGTTTGGAAATCTTTCCTATTCATGAGCCACTCATTATATTCACGAATTTTTTCAGCTAATTTTTTATAGCGCTTAGGTGCATCCTCAACATGAGCAACGTATCCACGGAATAGCACGTTATCAGAAACGATGACGCCTTGATCTGTTAACATAGCTACTGATTGCTCAAAAAACGTTGTGTAAGATCCTTTTGCAGCATCAATGAAAACAAAATCAAATAATTCATCATTTTTTTGTAACTGTGGTAAAAGATCGAGTGCATCTCCGAACTGAACGTTAATGCGTTTAGCCTCTCCAGACTCTTTAATATAGTCTAATGCTTCTTCATATCTCGCTCTATCTCGCTCAATCGTCGTAATTTCAATTGAATTACTCACTTGTGCCATTTGTAGCGCAGAATATCCAATCGCTGTACCGATTTCTAAAATACGATTCGGTTGATGGATGTTGACGAGTTGTTTTAAACATTGGATGCCAATCGGATCCATTATCGGAATTCTATGCTCTTTTGCATATTGTTCCATCCGTGCTAACTGTTCAGTTGATTCATATAAGCTATCTATAACGTACTTCTCAACTACTTTATTTAACATGTTAACGTGCCTCTTTAATCTTTACTTTTTTCTTTCTCATCTTTGTCAGTAATATGTTTTTCTTTTAACTCATTATGTTTTTCAAGTGTTTCTGAGTAATATATCTTCCCATCACTATCATGTAAAAAGTAAATATAATCCGATTCTTCTGGATAAACGACTGCTTCAAACGAATCCTGTGAAAAATTAGAAATAGGTCCAATCGGTAAAGCATCTACATAATATGTGTTATAAGGTGATTCGACTTCTAAATCTTCATAAAGCACACGATCTTTATGTTCACCGAGTGCATAGAGGACTGTCGGGTCCGTTTGTAACTTCATTCCCTCTTCTAAACGGTTGTAAAACAAGCCAGATATTTTCTTTCGCTCATCTTCCGTTCGTGATTCTTTTTCTAGTAATGAAGCGAATGTAACAGCTTCATGAATCGATAAGTCCCTTTCTACGAGTTGTTCCTCATACGGAATCACGAGATTATTCGTTAATTGCAGCATTTCTTCAACGATTGATTCAATAGCTGGTTCTTTCTCATAATAACTATACGTCGAAGCGAATAAATATCCTTCTAATGGCGTTCTAATATCATCTTGTAAAATACCATCACTTAGAAGCTCGGGATACCTTGCAATTAAGTCAGTAATAAATGCTTCATCATTTACGACCTCTAAAAATTCTTCATCTGTAAATGGTAATTCTTCTGCAAAAATTTCTGCCATTTCTTCTATCGTTTTTCCTTCTGGAATCGTTACAGTATAATATGGTTCTGCAACGAGGCGCCCATCTTTCAACATCTCAGTTATTTCTTCAACAGATAACGATTTAGAAAACGTGTAATCCCCTGCTTGGAAATCTGATTTATTTTTTACTTTCGTATAGAGACGGAATACGCGCTCGTCTTTAATCACATCATGTTCCTTTAAAATCGATGCGATTGAAGATGTTGATGAACCAAGTGGTATTGTTAATTCAATCGGCGTATCGTCCGATTTTTTCACTGGTCCTAAAGCTGATTTCACATAGAAAAAGCCAATGATAAGAGCAATAATTAAGAGAACAAATAATGACGCTAATATTATTGCAACATATTTACGTACAACTTTTGCCTCTTCAGCTTTTTCTATTCTATTTTGTTTATATGCGTCTTTTTCATTACTGTCAGACATATGTATGACCTCCGATCGAGCAAACATCATTTATGATTTAAAAGGGGAAAAATAATTGATAAAAACAAATCAATTATCTTTCCCACCATAAGTTAATCGTTAAATGATGTCATCATCTACTAGTGTTTGTAATGTTTCATCTACTAAATCCCACTCTTCATCAGATTCAATCGGAAATAGTGCGATATCATTTTCATCGTCTTCTTTCATTTCATAACGAAATGCGAAAAGTTCTACTTCTTCACTATCTGCTTGTTCAACGGGTGTCACTGCAACGTACGTTTGATTATATTCATCAATCGTAAACGTTACTAACACTTCAAACAGATGTTCTTCACCGTCATTTGGAATAATAATTCTTTCTTTTGGTTCTAATGCCATTTTTAATCACCTCTACTTGTTTGAATCCGGTCTAAATAGCTTTGTAAAATCATGACAGCAGCTACTTTATCTATTACTTTCTGTCGTTTATTCCGACTCATATCAGCTTCTAACAGTGTTCGCTCCGCAGCCATTGTTGACAATCGCTCATCCCACAGCTCTGTTTTTATCCCGAACGTTTCTGTTAAGTATGCTGCATAGTTTTCAGATATTTTCCCACGTTCACCAATCGATCCATCCATGTTTTTCGGTAAACCGACGACAATCGTACTGACGTCATGTTCAGCAATTAAGTCTTTTAATTCACTGTTTGCCGAATCAATGACGTTCTCATTCCAATAAATTGTTTTAATACCTTGTGCAGTCCAACCAAACGCATCACTAATTGCAACTCCAATTGTTTTTGATCCTACGTCAAGACCTAATGTTTTCATCTAAACACACACTATTCTTTATTATTTTCCAAGTAAGATTTAACGAGCTCTTCAATTAATTCATCTCGTTCAATCTTCCTAATTAAATTACGCGCATCTTTATATCTCGGAATATACGCTGGATCTCCAGACAATAAGTATCCGACAATTTGGTTGTTCGGATTATATCCTTTTTCCTTTAATGCTTCGTAAACCGTAATTAATATCGTCTTTACATCTTGTTCGTATGGTTCGTCTGAGAAACTAAATTTCATCGTTTTGTCAATGGAGCTCATAGTGACACCTCTTTCTAAAGTTTCTAATGAGTTTGTATGATTCAACTACTATGTTTCTTGTATTATATCTTATTTAAGGGTGAGATAAAAGAACAATGAGTTAGATTGATTATTCTGTCGTTAATTGTTCTTCAATAAATGCAATTGACGCATCAAGTGCTTCTTCGATTTTTTCAGGTTTCTTACCACCAGCTTGCGCCATGTCAGGACGACCACCACCGCCACCGCCACAAATTTCTGCCGCTTTTTTGATGAGCTTACCTGCATGAACACCTTTTTCAACAAGGTCTTTAGTGACACCAGCTGATAGCATAACTTTCCCTTCGTTTGCCGCAGCTAATAAAATAACAGATGAACCTATTGACTGTTTTAGCTCATCAACCATTTGTCGCAGTTGGTTCATATTTTTTACGTCGACTCGTTTTAAAAGCGCATTTTCTCCTTTAATAGATACTGTTTGCCCAGCTAATGCAGCTGCTTCTGCATGTGAAAGCTGGTCCATTAATGATTCGTTTAATCGATTAAGTGATTTGACTTCATCAAGTGTCGCTTGTACACGTTGTGGAACATTTGATACATTCGCCTTTAAAAGAGATGCAGATTCTTTTAGTAATAACAATTGTTCATTCGTATATTTGTATGCTTCTTTTCCAGTAACAGCTTCAATTCTTCGTGTGCCTGCACCAATACCTGATTCAGCGACAATTTTAAAGATACCGATCGATTCAGAATTAGCTACGTGACACCCTCCACAAAGTTCGGTACTGTAGTCGCCAATTTGCACGACTCTAACGATGTCATCATACTTTTCACCGAATAGAGCCATCGCCCCCATCGCTTTTGCATCATCTAACGATTTATTTTCAATAAGCACAGGTAATGCTTGCCAAATTTTCTCATTCACTTGTTGCTCAATCGCTCGTAATTGCTCATCTGTAACAGATTCAAAATGAGTAAAGTCAAAACGTAAACGTTCACTATTTACGAGAGAACCTGCCTGAGTTACGTGTGTACCAATTTCATCTCTAAGTGCTTGGTGTAATAAGTGTGTAGCTGTATGATTTTTTATGATGGACTGTCTCGTCGTGTCCTCTACCATCGTTATGACGTCATCATTCACCTTAATTGTTCCTCTTTGAACGTCTACGTGATGTAAATGTTGACCTTTAGGTGACTTTTGTACGTCCGTTACGCGAAGTGAACAATCAGTATTTACGACGTAACCGATATCAGCTACTTGTCCCCCACTTTCAGCATAAAAAGGTGTTTCTGCAAATAATACGACTCCCTCGTCCCCTTCATTTAACTGATCAACTTGCTCGTTATCTTTCATTAAATAAACGACTGTCGTATTTACTTCTAAATCGTTATAACCGACAAATGTACTATTAACGTCTAATGTTGCCATTAAGTCATCTTGAATATTCATTGAACTGACATTTTCACGTGCATCACGCGCACGATTTTGCTGTTTTTCCATCTCTTTATTAAAGCCAGCTTCATCGACTGTAAATCCTTGTTCTTGAGCATACTCTTCTGTCAATTCTTTAGGGAATCCATACGTATCATAAAGTTTAAATGCTTCTTCACCAGGAATAACTGTTCTATTCTCCTTCTTTTCACGTGCAATCACGTCATTTAAAATTGATAAGCCATCGTTTAATGTTTCATGGAATCGTTCTTCTTCAACTTTAATAATGCGTGAAATATGGTCACTTTGCTCAGCTACTTCTGGGTAATAATCAGCCATAATATCTCCGACGATATCTACGAGTTTATACATGAATGGTTCTTCGATATGAATATGCTTAGCAAATCGTACTGCTCGCCTAAGGAGTCTTCGTAAAACATAGCCTCGTCCTTCATTTGAAGGGAGTGCATGGTCACCAATAGCAAAAGCAACTGTTCGAATATGGTCAGCAATTACTTTAAATGCCGTATCTGATTCAGTCGTTTCTCCGTACTTAACATCTGTATACGTTTCAATCTGTTTAATGATTGGCATAAATAAATCAGTCTCAAAATTCGTTTTTGTCTGTTGCATAATTGACGCGATTCGCTCAAGCCCTAACCCTGTATCAATGTTCTTATTCGGTAACGGCGTATACGTATCATCTGGATTATGGTTAAACTGAGAGAAAACTAAATTCCAAACTTCTAAATAGCGTTCATTTTCCCCGCCTGGGTATAGTTCCGAATCTTTCGGATCATTGCCAAATGCTTCCCCACGATCATAAAATATTTCTGTATTCGGACCACTTGGCCCTTCACCGATATCCCAAAAGTTTTCTTCTAGACGAATAATTCGTTCTTCAGGTACTTTAACTTCGTTTTTCCAAAGTTCATATGCCTCATCGTCTTCTGGATGAACAGTGACTGATAATAACTTCGGATCAAGTCCAAGCCACTTATCACTCGTTAAAAATTCCCATGCCCAAACAATTGCTTCTTTCTTAAAATATTCCCCGATAGAAAAATTACCGAGCATTTCAAAAAATGTATGGTGTCTTGCTGTATAACCGACATTTTCAATATCATTCGTTCGAATTGCTTTTTGGGCATTTACGAGGCGTGGGTTTTGTGGAACGACTGATCCATCAAAATATTTCTTTAATGTCGCTACTCCACTATTAATCCATAAAAGTGTTGGATCATCGATAGGCACGAGTGGTGCACTCGGCTCCACTTGATGATTTTTCTCTTTAAAAAAGTCTAAAAACATTTGTCTTATTTCACTTGCTTTTAACTGTTTCACTGTATATGTCCCCCTATATAACCGATCATTTTCAATAAAAAAATCCCATCTCTGCTTATGCAGGGACGAGATTATAACGCGGTACCACCCTTATTTATGACGACTATCGGTCATCAACTTAAATCATAATAACGGTATGATACCGGCGATTTTCAGTCGCACTCCAGTTGAGCTTTCCATGAATGTTAAGCGTTAGGATTTTTTTCAGCCTAAGAAAATCCATCTCTTTAACGCACGATCCATGTACTTATAACTTTCATCGTATTGCTTATTTAATTAAAATTAAGTATAGAAAAATTAAGCGAAAAAGTCAACGTTGTTCATTGTTTATCCTTAATTAAAGTCATATGGTGATATGTCATACGAGTCCGCTGGAATTAATTCCTCCACTGTTTCATCTTTGTTTGCTCGTTCTTTTCGCTCGTTCGTTTCTCCGAGTAGTTCTACTAAATGATTCGTTAATGCACTATATCGTTTGTTCGTATCGTGTGTTTCAATCCCTCGTAAAAGTGCCGCTTGTTCCCCGCAAATGATAAGGGACTGCTTCCCACGAGTAATCGCCGTATAGAGTAAATTTTTACGTAGCATACGACTGTAAGAAGATACGACGGGTAAAACGACGATAGGAAACTCACTTCCTTGTGATTTGTGTATTGAAATACAAAAAGCGTGTGTAAAATTATTATACTCACTTCTCGTATAAATGACTTCACGGTCGTCAAAGGAAATAACAATTTGCTCTTCATTTTCAATATTTTCATCGCGTTCAAAGATTGCAGCAATTTTACCAATATCGCCGTTAGATACACCTTCTTCTGGTTCGTTTACGAGTTGAATCACTTTATCACCAACACGATACGTAACGTCTCGATATTTCTTTTCCCGCTTCCCTCTCACTTTCGGGTTAACGATTGCTTGTAATTGTTTATTAATCTCATTAATTCCCGCTTGCGTTCGGTACATAGGTGCTAATACTTGAATATCATCTAATGATACACCTTTCGCTTCTGCTTTTGTAAATATTTGTGTAATAACATCAATGACTTGATAATGAGTACACGGAATAAAGCTAAAATCTGCTGAATTCTCTAAAGACTTTGCCGTAAAGGATTGTCGTTTTATTTCATGAGCAATCTGAATAATTTTCGATCCTTCTTTTTGTCGATATACTTCTTCTAAACGAACGAGTGGAATTGTTTCACTCGTAATTAAATCAGATAACACTTGTCCAGGACCTACTGACGGCAATTGATCTTCATCGCCGACTAGAAGCACTTGCATATGACTCGGGATTGCTTTGAACAAGCTATTTGCTAGCCATATATCAACCATGGAAAATTCATCAATAATAATATACTTTCCTTGTAGCTGTTCGTTTTCATTGCGATCAAACGTCTCTTGTCCGTTCCACCCGAGTAAGCGGTGAATCGTTACAGCTGGTAAACCAGTAGATTCTGTCAATCGTTTAGCCGCTCGACCTGTTGGTGCAGTAAGTAAAAATGGGTAATCTGATGGACTATCATAATCATCAATCTCTGTTGATAGTTCATTTATTTTCGCATATGCATTAATAATCCCTTTAATGACAGTCGTTTTACCAGTTCCTGGACCACCTGTTAATATCATAACTTTCGAATGGATCGATTCATTAATCGCGGCAAATTGTTCTTCTCCATAACTAAGTGATTCCGCTTCTTCAATGTCTCCCGTTATGACCATCATTTCTGTTAACGGCGTTTCATCTTCTATTTCTTTCGTAATAATCCGCTGAAGTTCCGTACTGAATCCTGTTTCAGCATAATACAAAGTTGGTAAGTACACTTTTTCTTCATTGCGAATGATTAGTTCTTCATCATGTAACATCGTGTAACTATGTTCGAGGAGTTCTTCAGTTAATAAATTTGTTTTCAGTAGTTGGTCAACGAAAAGTGAACATTCTTCTTCGGGTAAATATACATGACCATTTGCTGTTGATTCTTGTAACACGTGAACAATCGCTGCGCCGATCCGATTATCATCTGTCGGTGACGTGCCTCGCTCCCGAGCAATCGCGTCAGCCATTTGAAAACTAAATCCTTCGATATCAAACACGTAACGATACGGATCAGTTTCTAAAACTGTCAGTGATTCATCTTTATATTGCTCGTATATTTTTTGACTTATTTTTAAACCGATATTGTATGTAGCTAACTGTTGAATAAGATGTTCGAATCCTTGGTTTTCTTTCAACACTTTCAACAAGTTTTCAGCCGTTTCTTTTTTTATACTCGGAATTTTTTTAATCAGTGTTTCATCATTTAACAATTTCGTAATCGCGTCATTACCAAGTGTATCAACGATATTCATAGCTGTTTTTTTACCAATTCCGTAAAACATATCACTCGATAAATAGGTCACTAGACCATCACGAGTATCGGGAACGAATGTTTCATACGTTTCAATGTTATATTGCTTACCGAACTTTGCATGTGTTTCAAACGCCCCAAAAAATGTATAAACCATCCCTTCTTGGAGCGCTGGAAAATGCCCTTTCGCAACGATTTCTTTTTCTTCATAAGATTCGTTCGTTTCAATAATTTTTAACTTTACGATTGAAAAATGTTCAACGTCATTGCGAAATATCGTATGGAGCAATTCACCTTTTATAAAACCTTTTTCTTCCACATCCGTTCACCTCAATCTTTAATCACGTTTATTTCAACTTTTCTTCAACGTTCCTTTTGCCGTTTGCTGCTAAAAAGTGGTCAGGTTGACTCGCTAATGCTCGATTAAAATATGCGAGACCTTCGTCTAATTTATCTTCATACACAGCAATAACACCTAAATTGTAAAGCGCATCTGGGTGCTTACTATTAAGTATCATGACACGTAAAAATGCTTCTTTTGCTTCATCTGTGTAATTCACTTTTGCAAGTGCTAAACCGTATTGAAACAATATTTGTTCATCTGCGTCATTAAGTTCTGTTGCCCGCAGTAAATAAGGAATACCAAAAATTGACTGTTCTTCATGAACAAAAGTCATGCCTAACATAAAATACGTATCTGCATCTTCTAATCCTTGATTGATCGCCTGTTCATAATGTTTCCTCGCATCCGGGAACTTTGCTTGTTCAAAATAGCAATTACCAATCCCGTAATGAGCCGTTGCTGAGTCTTCATCTATTTCTAACGCTTTTTTAAATAAGTTATATGACTTTTCTATTTCATTTACTTGTAAAAATACGTGGCCTAGATTTATATATCCGAGCACATCATCTGGACGTTCATCGATCATTTCTAAATAAAGCGCCGCAGCTTCTTCATACTTTTTTTCTTTAACGAGTTGCAACGCTCGTTCATTTTTATCCATAACGCCGTCCTCCACCATCGTTATCCAACGTAATTAAGTGTCTCATCATTCTTAATGATTTCATCAATCGTTCCGCCACCTAAGCAAACATCTCCATCATAAAATACGACTGCTTGCCCCGGAGTAATTGCACGTTCTTCTTCATGAAAAATAACGTGTGCTTGATTGTCATTTAATCGTCTAACCGTTACTTGGCTATCTTCTTGACGGTATCTAAATTTAGCCGTACAAATGAACTCTTCCTCAACTACTGATTCGTTAATCCAATTAACGTTCGTTGCAATCAATTCATTTGAATAAAGACTCGGATGATGAAATCCTTGTTCAACATAAAGCACATTCTTTTCAATATTTTTACCGACGACAAACCATGGCTCACCCGGTCCACCAATGCCAAGTCCTTGTCTCTGGCCAATTGTATAATACATTAAGCCGTCATGTGACCCTTGTTTTACCCCAGATAATGTTTGCATTTCACCTGGTTGTGCTGGTAAATAATTGCTTAAAAATTCCTTGAAATTTCGTTCGCCAATAAAGCAAATGCCTGTACTATCTTTTTTCGTTGCTGTCGCTAAATTGTGCTCTTTTGCAATTTTTCTTACGTCTGATTTTGGCAAACGCCCTAATGGAAACATCACTTTACTTAAAACATCTTCTGTTAATTGGTTTAAAAAGTATGTCTGATCTTTATTATCATCAACGCCACGTAACATTTTATACGTCCCATTTTCTTCGATAACTTGTGCATAATGACCAGTCGCTAAATAATCCGCTCCTAAAGAAAGCGCGTAATCCATAAATGCTTTAAATTTAATTTCCTTATTACACATAACGTCAGGATTCGGTGTTCTACCCGCTTTGTATTCATCTAAAAAGTAAGTGAACACATAGTCCCAATATTTTTTCTCAAAATTAACTGAATAATACGGTATGTCTAATTGATGACAGACACGAACGACATCGTTAAAGTCTTCTGTAGCCGTACATACACCATTTTCATCTGTATCATCCCAGTTTTTCATAAAAATACCGACGACGTCATAACCTTGTTCTTTTAATAATAAAGCTGCAACTGATGAATCTACTCCACCGCTCATCCCAATAACAACTTTTGTTTGTTTGTTTTCCTTCATCTAATTTTTCATTCCTTTAAGTCGTATAATAATTTCACTCAAAATCTTTGCTGTTCGTTTCATTTCTTCTTCTGTATTGTTTTCACCGAAACTAAAGCGAATCGACTGTCTCGCGCGTTCACTATCTTGCCCGTACATCGCCTCTAACACGTAAGACGGTTCAAAAGATCCTGCTTGGCATGCACTACCACTCGCTGCTGCAATCTTTTCCATGTCTAAATTTGTTAACAATATATCTGCGCTAATCGTTGGGAAATATAAATTGACGATTGTTGGTGACGTTTGTTCAAGCGTACCGTTCACTTCATACGTCACTTCATAATCGTTCAGTGCTTGTAATAACGTATTTTTTAGCACGTTATAAAAATCACGCGCTTGTTCTTTATCTTTACTTATCCGTTCGACACTTTTTCCAAAGCCAGTAATATGAGGGACGTCTTCTGTCCCTGATCGTCTCATTCTTTCCTGGTCTCCTCCGAACAAAATCGGTGATATTTGTACGTCTTTATTAACGTACAAGCAACCGACACCTTTTGGTCCGTTAATTTTATGAGCAGACATTGACATTAAATCAGCCACAGGTTGATCATCGTAAAGCGTGTATAAGCCAAACGTTTGCACGACGTCTGTATGGAAATATGCTTGATGTTCCTTTAGATCGGCACTAATTTCTTCAATAGGCTGCATCACGCCAGTTTCGTTATTCGCATGCATAACTGATACGAGAATCGTTTGATCTGTCAGGGAATCTTGCACACTTTTCGCACTTATTTCACCCAATTGATTAACCGGTAAATAAGTAACACGAAACCCGTTTTCTTCTAAAAACTTCATACTGTTAAGCACGGATTTATGTTCTTGGTTTGTTGTAATCAAATGATTACCTTTATGCTTATTTGCATAAGCAACTCCGATAATTGCTAAATTGTTAGCTTCAGTCCCGCTACTCGTAAAAATAATTTCATCATCTTGTGCATGAATTTCTCGAGCAATCGTTCGTCTCGCTTCATCAACATAAAAACGAGCATTCCTACCTAATGCATGAATGCTTGATGGGTTACCGAACGCTTCTTTATACAGTGGTTCCATTGCCTCTTTTACATCTGTGGCAACAGGTGTCGTTGCTGCATGGTCTAAGTAAATATATTCCATTAATGCATAATCCTTTCTTATCCCTATTAAATATAAAACATGTAAGAATCATGTTGTTCTTGTTCATCATGAGTCATTAAATCAGCTAACGTTGTCGTATCTAACACTTCTTTAACAGCCTCAGTCATACGAGACCATAGCGCTTGTTGAGCAGGCTCTTCTTCTTCAATTCCTTCGACAATTGCAATAGGCCCTTCAAGGACACGAATAATATCCCCGACCGTAATTAATTCAGGTTCTTTTGCCAATTTATAGCCACCATATGCACCACGTGTACTTTTGATAAGTGCTGCATTTCTAAGTGGTGATGCTAATTGTTCTAAATAATGTGGTGATAAATCATTGTTTTCTGCAATAGACTTAAGTGATTTTGGTCCATTGCCAAATTCTCTTGCCAATTCAATCATAATCGTTAAACCGTAACGTCCTTTTGTAGAAATCTTCATTTTGACACCTCTATTATTTCATCATCATATATTATATTTATTACTTCTACAGTTTTATTCATACTATTATAACATGAATACATAGTACCTTGCATTTTAACAGTTTGCATATTACTCTAAACGTATTATAAAAGTTGAAAATAGGTTTATAAAAATAAAAGGATTGATTGAATATGAGTAATCAGCCGCTAGCTGTACGTATGAGGCCAAGTACCATTGAACAAGTAATTGGACAAAGCCATCTCGTATCAGAAGGGAAAATTATTTTCCGAATGGTGCAAGCGAAAAAGCTCGCCTCGATGATTTTATTTGGCCCCCCAGGTACAGGTAAAACATCAATGGCATATGCTATCGCAAAACAATTAAATTTACAAGTTCGTATGTTAAATGCTGTTACAGATCGAAAGAAGGATATGGAAATTGTCGTTGAAGAAGCTAAAATGTCAGGTCATATGTTACTTATATTAGATGAAGTTCACCGTTTAGATAAAGCGAAGCAAGATTTCTTGTTACCTCATTTAGAAAGTAATATTATAACGATGATTGGTTGTACGACGAGTAATCCATACCATTCCATAAATCCTGCCATCAGAAGTCGTTGTCATTTATTCGAATTACATGCGCTGACTGCAGAAAATATTGTTGACGCCATTACTCGAGCGATGTCAGATAAAGTAAATGGATATGGCGAATTAAATATTATTATGGAAGATGATGCCATTAAACATATGGCACATAGTGCTAATGGTGATTTACGAGCAGCACTCAATGGACTAGAACTTGCTGTGACGTCGACACCTAAAGACGATGACGATAAAATTGTTATTACGCTAGAAATTGCCGAAGAATGTATGCAGAAAAAAAGCTTTTCACATGATGACGGAGGCGACGCCCATTATAACGTCTTATCCGCTTTTCAAAAATCGATTCGTGGTAGTGATGTTAACGCATCTCTACACTATTTAGGTCGGTTAATCGAGGCAGGAGATTTAGACAGTATCGCTCGACGACTTGTCGTCATTGCCTATGAAGACATTGGTTTAGCAAATCCACAAGCTGGTCCTCGTGCTTTAGCAGCTGTTGAATCAGCTGAAAGACTCGGATTTCCAGAAGGAAGAATACCTCTTGCTGTCTCAGTCGTTGAACTAGCTTTATCACCTAAATCAAACAGTGCTTACAAAGCGTTAGATAGTGCTTTATCTGATATTCGTAAAGGAAATAGCGGCGAGATTCCCGATCATTTAAAAGATGCTCACTACAAAGGTGCAAAAGATTTAGGACATGGCGTTAACTATAAATACCCACATAACTTCCCAAGTGGCTGGGTTAAGCAACAATATTTACCTGACACAATTAAACATCAAACGTACTATGAACCAAAAGATACCGGTAAATTTGAATTAAGCTTAAAAAGTGTTTATGAAAAAATAAATAAACAAAATAAATAAACAAAAAAGTGGTTATGCATTTTCAATGAATGAATGCATAACCACTTTTAATTATGTAGCCCGATTGTGCCGTCTACAGAATCGGTTTGATCCTGCTTAAACGCAGGTGGGTGCTCTGCTCTAAACCTTGCAAGTCCTCCATCGAGGCGTGTGCGCAACGTAGAAACGCCAAGCTCCCTTACATATAGGTGTTCGGTCAAAACGACTTATCTTAGACGTACACATCAGGTTGATTACTTTTTATAATATCATGAATTATCTGTAAATTCAAATTGTTTTAAAATGCTGTTTACATAAAGTGGAAGATAAATGCAACTGCAACGAAATACATAATTGGATGAACTTCGTTAAACTTACCTGTTCCTAACTTAAGTAAAACATAAGAAATAAACCCAAATGCTAAACCTTCAGCGATACTAAATGTTAAAGGCATCATAATAATCGTTAATAATACTGGAACGACTGTCGTGAAGTCATCAAATTCAATGCTTTTAATTTCAGGAATCATAAATGCACCAACTAAAATTAATGCAGGAGCAATTGCTTCACCTGGAATAATAGCAATGAATGGTGATATAAATAACGTTAAAACGAAAAACCCTGCAACGACGAGTGCTTTTAGTCCCGTACGTCCACCAGCTGCAATACCAGTCGCGTTTTCTGCATACGCATTTAACGCCGTACCACCCATTGTAGCACTTAAAACCGTACAAACTGAGTCTGCTTGTAATGCACGATCAATTCCTTCAATATTTCCTTCTTCATCAACGAGTTCTGCTTTTTTAGCAAACCCGATAATTGTTCCTGTGTTATCAAAAAGCTCAACAATTGTAAAAGATAAAATAATTGAAACGACACCGTAACTAAGTGCCCCTTTAATATCAAGTGCAAATAATGTTTCACTTATGTTCGGTATATCTAAAGAAAAGATATCACTTATTCCTTTAGGACTATCTGTATAGCCTAGAATCATTGCTAAAATTGATGTAGCTAAAATGGAAATTAACAGCCCACCTTGGACATCTTTAGCTGTTAAAATAGCCGCTAAAATTAAGCCGAAAACAGCTAATAATGGACCTGTCGTCATAATATCTCCGACTGCTACGAAGTTAGATTCATCGGCGACTACGAGTCCAGCATTTTTCAATCCTAAAAATGAAATAAATAAACCAATACCTACTGTAATTGCAGACTTTAATGAATCTGGAATTCCGTTAATAATCATCGTACGAATACCTGAGAACGTTAAAATAACGAAGGCAATCCCGGATATAAACACTGCTCCAAGCCCTGCTTGCCACGTTAAACCTTCAGCACCTACGACTGTATATGCGAAAAATGCGACAAGTCCTATTCCCGGTGCGACTGCTGCAGGGAAGTTAGACCATAGTGCAAAGACAATGGTTGCGATAATCGTTACAAAAATTGTTGCTGCAAGCGATGCCTCATGTGGCATACCTGCATCTGATAAAATATCTGGTACGACAAAAATAATGTAACTCATCGATACGAAAGTTGTTAAACCTGCTAAAAATTCTGTTTTTACATCTGTTCCGCGTTCAGTTAACTTAAAAAACTTATCAACCGCAGAACGTTCTTCTGGCGGTATTTTATTGCTTTTTACTATTTCTGCTTGTTCGACATTTGCCATTAATTAATCCCCCTAATTTTACTTTGCTCAACATTTCAAATAAAGCGTTTACAATTATTTTACATATCCACTCCTTACATGGTGCAAGTGCCAGCGATGTGATAAAGAACGAAGATGTGAGATAGACAAAGTTCGACTCGCTTAAAAAAACAAAAAGTCACAGTTATCCCATTTATAATAATGGTTAACTGTGACTCAATATCTTCCATAAAATAGAAAATAAAGGAAGCACTTACATTTAAACTTTAAAATAAAATTCACTTCTTTTAAAAAAGCGTTTCTCAAATAAATTTAAGAATAATTAAATTGTATAATTTATACATTATTTTGTCAATTAGAAAACATTGTAAAATATAAAAATAATGAAAATTTAACAATTTCATCAACATTTGTTCAAAAGTATAGCCATAAACTATACAAGTGACGAACGACTTATATAATTTATGGCCTATTGACAACTATTCGTCGCTTAAAACATCAAGTTCTAGCGATAATTCTTCTAACTGGCTTTCACTTACTTCACTTGGTGCATCTGTTAATAAATCAGATGCTGATGCAGTTTTCGGGAATAAAATTGTATCCCTTAAATTTGTCTTACCAGCTAGTAGCATAACAATTCTATCAAGACCTAGAGCAATCCCACCGTGTGGAGGTGTTCCGTACTCTAATGCTTCTAATAAAAATCCGAACTGTTCATTCGCTTGTTCTTCAGTAAACCCGAGTGCTTCAAACATTTTCTCTTGTTCTTCTCGCTTATAAATTCTTAAAGAACCACCACCGAGTTCAAAACCATTAAGAACTAAGTCATATGCGTTTGCACGGACGTTCGCTGGATCAGACGTTAATTTTTCTAAATCCTCTTCTAAAGGACGTGTAAACGGGTGATGAGCAGCTGTATATCGTTTAGATTGCTCATCATATTCAAATAATGGCCAGTCTGTAATCCATAAGAAATTAAATGCTGATTCATCGATTAAGTCTAGCTTTTCACCTAACTTCAGACGTAGCGCACCTAAGCTATCAAATACGACTGACTTTTTATCCGCTCCAAAGAATAATAAGTCGCCATCTTTCGCTTCAGCACGTTCAATGATTTGCGCTGTCTCTTCTTCAGAAAGAAACTTTGCGATCGGTCCATTTAATGTATCGCCTTCAACTTTTACCCACGCTAAACCTTTTGCTCCATAAATTTTAACGAAGTCTGTTAAATCATCAATGTAGTTTCTTGAGAATTCATTCGCTTGGCCCGAAACATTTAGTAAGCAAACGACACCGCCGTTTTTAACAGCTCCAGAAAACACTTTAAATTCAGCATTTTCTACGATATCTGAAATGTGGATAAGTTCTAACCCGAAACGCGTATCCGGTTTATCTGATCCGAAGCGATTCATCGCATCATCATATGACATACGTTTAAACGGTGTTTCAATATCAATCTCTTTTACATCTTTAACGACCTTTTTCATCATGCGCTCAGTCATATCTAAAATATCATCGACTGACATAAATGACGTTTCAATATCAACTTGCGTAAATTCTGGCTGACGATCGGCACGTAAATCTTCATCTCGGAAACAACGAGCAATTTGGTAATATTTTTCAAAACCACTCATCATAATCATTTGCTTAAATAGCTGTGGTGATTGAGGAAGTGCGTAAAACTCTCCTGGATGTACGCGGCTCGGCACTAAATAGTCACGTGCTCCTTCTGGTGTACTCTTCGTTAACATTGGTGTTTCCATTTCTAAATAACCGTCGTCATTTAAGAAATTACGAATGGCTTGTGTCGTTTGATGACGCAAGACAAATGTTTCTTGATGTGGTTTTCTACGCAAATCTAAATAACGATATTTTAAACGTAAATCTTCTGATACGTCTGTTTTTTCTTCAATTAAAAACGGAGGGTTTTTTGCTTCGTTTATAACGTTTATTGAAGCTACGTTCACTTCTATTTCCCCTGTTTTTATGAGCGGGTTAACTGTTTCTGGATCGCGTTTAATAACAGTCCCTTCAACTTCGATCACATATTCGCTACGCACTGATTCAGCAATGGCTAAAGCGTCAGCTGAATAATCAGGGTTAAAGACGATTTGAACGACACCTGAACGATCACGTAAATCGATAAAAATTAACCCACCTAAATCTCTTCGACGGTCTACCCACCCTTTTAATGTGACTGTTTCGTCAATGTTTTCTTCTGTTAATGTTCCCGCATGTAGTCTACTCATTATGATTGCTCCTTCATTAATTTACTTTTCATTACTTCTATAAGCTTTTCTAATGCTATTTCTTCTTGGTCACCTGTTTCCATCGTTCGAATGTTAGCAACACCTTTTGCTAATTCATCTTCACCTAAAATGATGACGTATTTTGCTTGTAAACGATCGGCCGCTCTAAACTGAGCACGTACACCACGCTGCTGATAGTCTTTATCAACTTGCAGTCCGTTTGCACGTAATTCATGAACAATTGGTACAGCCGCATCAGTTGCTTCCTCACCCATCGTTACAAAAAAGCAATCTAATTGTGTATCAATAGGGAGTTCGATACCTTCAGCTTCTAGGGCCATCAACAAACGCTCTCTTCCCATCCCGAAGCCAATCCCTGGCACGTCTGGTCCACCAAGCTCTTCTGTTAGTCCGTTATAACGTCCACCACCTAAAAGTGTCGTAATTGCTCCAAATCCATCAGCCTCACTCATGATTTCAAACGCTGTATGATTGTAATAATCTAAACCTCTCACTAAGTTTTCATCAACGACGTATGAGATATTCATCGCGTCTAAATAAGCTTTTACACGCTCGAAGTATTTAGCTGATTCGTCATTTAAATATTCCAGAATAGACGGTGCACTCGCCATTACTGGGTGATCCATATCTACTTTACAATCTAATATACGCAGTGGATTTTTTTCTAAACGACTTTTACAATCTTGGCACAACTCGTCGATATGCGGTTTAAAATGGTCGATTAGTGCTTGTTTATGATTTTCACGGCTTTCTTTATCTCCTAAACTATTAATCACAAGTTTTAATGACTTCAAACCGAGTTCTTCATAAGCCATCATCGCTAAACTAATAACTTCAGCATCAATCGCAGGATCCGCACTACCTAATACTTCAACACCAAATTGGTGCAACTGCCTCATTCGACCTTGTTGCGGCCGTTCATAACGAAAAGCTTCGATAAAGTAATACAGTTTGACTGGCTGATTTGGCTGGCCGTATAATTTATTTTGAACGAAGGCGCGAACGACACCAGCTGTTCCTTCAGGGCGCAGCGTAATACTTCTGTCACCACGATCATTAAACGTATACATTTCCTTTTGTACAATATCTGTCGTATCGCCAACACTACGCTGAAAAACTTCTGTATGCTCAAACGTCGGTGTACGAATTTCTTCAAAATGAAATCTTTCACATAAGTCACGCATTTTTTGTTCGACAAACTGCCATTTTTTCGTTTCCTCCGGTAAAATATCTACCGTTCCACGTGGGGCTTTAAAACTCATTATCCTTCCTCCGTTTCATAACGTATCATGATATTTATGCAAAATAAAAAACCCTAATCCCTATATAAAAGGGACGAGAGTTTACCCGCGTTGCCACCCTAGTTAATAAACAAGTAAGTTGTTTATTCACTTCTTCACAGTTAACGCCTGTTTTACGTCTATATTTACTCATCGTTCAATATAGAATCTCCAGAATGTCTCGTATATATATGTTTTTGAAGTGCTTCCAGCCAGGGCACTTTTCTCTGAACAAAAGCCATATAGAACGTTTTCTTTCATCGATTGTTTATTTTTACTCTTTTATTTTAATCGTAGAACTGTATTAAGTCAAGTATGATAGGGAGCAATGGTTTATTTAGACGGGCCTTCTATAAAACGCATTAAACGTTTTATAGAAGGTTCGCCTTTTAGCTTTCTAATATGAGTGTTACAGGTCCAACGTTCGTTAGTTGTACGTCCATCATTGCACCAAATTCTCCCGTCTCTACAGGAATACCTTCTGATGCGATTTTCTCATTAAAAGCTTCATAAAGTGCTTTTGCTTCATCAGGTTTAGCTGCTTTAACAAAGCTTGGACGGCGTCCTTTACTCGTGTCGCCGTAAAGTGTGAATTGAGAAATAGACAAAACACTTCCACCGACATCTTTTAATGAGTCGTTCATTTTATTGTTATCATCTTCAAAAATACGTAAATGTATAAGTTTATTCACTAAATAATTAACATCTTCAATGGAATCTCCGTGCGTAACACCTACTAAAACGACGAGTCCATTATCTATTTCTCCGATGACTTCTCCATCTACTGTAACTGAAGCATCTTTTGCTCGCTGAATGACTATTTTCATGCTCGTCCTCCTTAATGAATGACACGTGTAACAGTGTAAACATCTTTTATCTGTTTAATCCGGTCAACAATACGTTTTAAATGTTTCGTATTATGAATAGGAATTGTTAGTTGGACGAATGCCATTTTATTTGGGTCTGACCTTCCACTAACTTTTGCTATATTCGTATTCATTTCGTTCACTGCTTGCAAGACATCATTTAATAACCCACGGCGATCGTAGCCAGTAATTTCTAAATCAATATCATAAAGTTCACTAGCTGATTCGTCGTCTAGCCACTTCACTTCGATATATCGTTTTTTAGCTTCTTCCGTTTGAACGTTCGGACAATTTGCTCGATGAACGGACACACCTCGTCCTTTCGTAATATATCCGACGACTTTATCACCTGGAACTGGGTTACAGCATTTGGACAGTCGAACGAGTAAATTATCTACACCTTCTACTTTAATACCAGAATTTTCTTTTGTTGATAATCGCTCCGGTCGATAACTATGCATACTATTATCAAGAGCTTCTTGAATCGCTTTTTGTTGTTTTTGGTCACGGCGGATATCTTCTGTTAGTCGCGTTGCAATCGAAGCAGCTGTAATTCCTTGATACCCGACAGCAGCATATAAATCATCTTCCGTTACAAAATTAAATTTATCAAGTATATTTTGCATATTATCTGCGGTTAAAACGTCTTTCGGTTCAATATCATAAAATCTTATTTCTCTTTCAACTTGTTCTTTACCTTTAACGATATTTTCCTCACGACGTTGCTTTTTAAAATATTGACGAATTTTATTTTTTGCTTGTGACGACTGGGTAATGTTCAACCAGTCTTGTGATGGTCCGTAAGAATGTTTCGACGTCATCACTTCAACAATGTCACCGTTTTTTAGCTTGTAATCAAGTGGTTCCATTTTACCGTTAACTTTCGCCCCAATTGTTTGATTACCGATTTCCGTATGAATCCGGTAGGCAAAATCTAAAGGGATAGAACCTGACGGTAATTCAATGACGTCACCTTTAGGTGTAAAGACATAAACCATATCAGAAAATAAATCTACTTTGAGTGACTCCATAAATTCTTCAGCATCATGTGTTTCTGTTTGCCACTCTAAAATCTCTCTAAACCACGTAAGTTTCTCTTCATATGACTTCTCACCTTGACTGACAGATTTACCTTCTTTATATGCCCAGTGCGCGGCAATCCCGTATTCGGCAATTTCATGCATTTCTTTCGTTCGGATTTGTACTTCTAGTGGATCACCTTTTGGACCAATAACTGTCGTATGAAGTGATTGATATAAGTTAGGTTTCGGCATCGCTATATAGTCTTTGAAACGACCAGGCATAGGTTTCCAGCACGTATGAATAATGCCTAAAACGGCATAACAATCTTTGATACTATTCACGAGAATTCTCACAGCTAGCAAATCGTATATTTCATTAAATTGTTTATCTTGTCGCATCATCTTTTTATAAATACTATATAAATGCTTTGGCCGTCCTGAAATTTCCGCTTCAATATTTACGTTATCCAATTGTTCTAATACTTTATCAATGACATCGTCAATATCTGTTTCACGTTCAGCACGTTTTTGACGCATCGAACGAACAATTTCATAATATTTCTTCGGATTTAAATAACGTAAAGAAATATCTTCAAGTTCCCACTTAATTGTAGATATCCCGAGTCGATGTGCTAAAGGCGCAAAAATTTCTAACGTTTCATTAGATATTCTACGTTGTTTTTCAGGTGGTAAAAATTTAAGCGTCCGCATATTATGCAGACGGTCTGCTAGTTTAATTAAAATAACTCGAATGTCCTTCGCCATTGCAACGAACATTTTCCGGTGATTTTCTGCCTGCAAAGCTTCTTTTGATTTGTATTTAATTTTTCCAAGTTTCGTCACACCGTCAACGAGCATCGCTACATCAGATCCGAATTCTTCTTCGATTGTTTCAATGGACGTATCCGTGTCTTCAACGACATCGTGTAAAAAGCCACCAGCTATCGTCTGTGGATCCATTTCTAAATCAATCAAAATACTTGCGACTTGCACCGGGTGAACGATATACCCTTCACCCGATTTTCGAAATTGATGGGCATGTGCTTTTTCCGCAAATTCATACGCTTTTTGTATAAAGCGAACGTCTTCTTCTTTTAAATAACTTTTTGACTTTTCAATGACATCTTCAATTGTTAATACGGCACCTTTAGACATGTAATCACCTTTTTATCATTCCAATAAATTATTTATTTTTTTAATATTTCATTAATGTTAATACGTCATAACCATGCAATTTATCCATACCATCTAGATAGGATAATTCAATTAAGAAAGCACAACCTACAACAATTCCGCCAAGTTGCTCAACGAGATTTATCGTAGCTTCTATCGTGCCTCCTGTTGCTAATAAATCATCTGTAATAAGAACGCGTTGTCCTTCTTTAATTGCATCTTTATGTATCGTTAAAACATTCTCACCGTACTCTAATCCGTAATCAACTTTAATCACTTCACGAGGTAGTTTTCCTTCTTTTCTTACAGGAGCAAAACCAATTTCTAATGCATAAGCAACTGGACAACCGACGATAAACCCTCTCGCCTCAGGCCCAACAATTATATCAACTTGCTTATCTTTTGCGTACGCAACGACTTCATCTACTGCTGCGCGGTATGCTGGTCCATTGTCCATTAAAGGTGTAATATCTTTGAATTCGACACCTTCTATTGGCCAATCTTGGACAATTTTAATATGTTCTTTATAATCCATGGACGACTTCCTCCTCAGGGGATTTTCGACAATCTTTTATAAACTGCATTAATTGTTCATAATTTGAATAATAAAGTACCTTTTCGATGGCAACACGTTCTTTTCTCGCTTGATAAATAGTTGATTCAGTCAAGTCACTCTTTCCTGACTGTTCAATAATCTCTATCGTATCATTTGTGATTGAAATAAACTGCATATCTGCAAATACATCAAGAATAAATCGTGTCGTTTCTTGATCTAACGTTACAAAGTCACTTAAACGATTCATTTCTTCGCTAAATTTAATTGATTGCTTCTTAAAAATATACGCGTATATGCGTTTAAAATGTTCACGTGTTGGAAACGGCTTTAAATATAAACTGTCACTAACTTTAAAATTAAACAATATATTATCTGGATTCACTTGATTAACGATCGTTTGAAATTGTTTAATAGAGTGCGGCATATCAATAACATACATCGTTTCTACATGTGTAGATGTTGGTTGAACGTCGTTAAATGTTTTCCATTCTACGTTGCTATGATTAACCTTCTTTTCTATCATATCATTCGATAGCACAAGATTCGAAGAAAATTGATTAAAATATAAAGATAAATCAATTGGCTCTTTTCCTCGGTAATCAAATAATTGAGGTTCTTTTACTTTTAAATCTTGAATAATCATTTGCACCGTTCGATTGCCATTCCACTCATTTATCCCAAGTTCACCGATAACAGAAACTTTCGCTTCAGGTAAAACGTATAAATCATAATGATCCATATGAAAGCCAATACACTCCATGGCAGAATTGTTTTGTTTCATTTGTATTTTCAAATGATTTTTATTTGCTCCGAGCATACGAACGTTCGTTGGATAAGCTTCTATATGAAATGTTGGCTTTTCATTTTTCATTCCGAACGGTTGCAACTGGTCGATTTCAGCAACTAAAGATTCATTCACATCTTCTATGTCCATTGACTGATGAATCGTCATTTCCTTTTGAAAATCTGCTGTGGATAAATGTTTATTTATATATTCATTTAAATGTTCTCGCAGTTGTTCGACTGACTCTAATGCCAAAGTCATACCTGCTGCTTGTGAATGACCACCAAAATTAATAAATAAATCAAGTCGCTCCATACATGCGTCAAATAAGTTTAACCGCTGAATACTACGAGCAGATCCTTTCGCCGTTCCCGCGTCATGATTGATCGACAAAACGACAGTCGGACGATTATATTTCTCAACTAAGCGTGACGCGACAATACCGACAACACCTTCATTCCAACCTTCTTGCATGACAATAATTACTTCGTGTTCTTTTGTTGGATCTACTTGTGCATCTGCCTCTTTTACAATGTCATTAACAATTTTTTGACGCTCTTTATTAAGTGCGTCTACTTCCATCGCTAAATCAGCCGCTTCTTGCCCATCATTCGTCATAAACAGCTCTACAGCAAGCGATGCATCAGCAATTCGACCGACCGCATTTATGCGAGGTCCAATAACGAAGCCAATATCTTCTGACGTAAGATTACCTTTTAAGCCGGATATTTCTTTTAATGCTTTTAATCCTTCGTTCTTAGTTGATTGCATACGATTTAATCCGTGATAGGCTAGAATTCGATTTTCTTCTCTTAGCGGAACGAGATCTGCAATCGATCCAATCGCTACGAAATCTAGTAAATGATCTGGCATGTAACCGAGTAATTGTTGGGCGAGTTTCCAAGCAACACCTACGCCTGCCAATTCTTTAAATGGATAGTCTTCAGAACTTTTCGGGTTAATAACCGCGAACGCTTTTGGTAAATCATTTTGAACGTCGTGGTGATCAGTAATGATTAAATCAATTCCTAAAGACGCCGCCGCTTCTGCTTCTTTAAACGCAGCAATCCCACAATCGACTGTAATAATGACAGAATATCCATTTTCGGCAATTTGTTTAAATGCCGCTTCATTCGGCCCGTATCCCTCAGTAAAGCGGTTCGGTATATAATAATCACAGTTTGCTCCTCGTTCTTGAAGTGCTTTCAATAGAACAACTGTTGAACAGACGCCATCTGCATCATAATCGCCATAAACTAAAATCTGCTCATTATTTTCAATAGCTACATTTATCCGTTCCACTGCTTTATCTAACATATATAGCAAAGACGGTTCATATAAATCATCTAACTTCGGATATAAAAACTTTTCCGCTGCTGCATCACTTGTTATTCCTCTTTGCATGAGCAATTGTTGGACAATAGGTGTTACTTGTAAACGATTAAAATGTGTTGATGTTTCTTCGATCTGTTTTTCATTTAAAAAATTCCAATATGTCTTGCTTTTAAGCAATTTATTCACTCCTGATTCATCAAGTATACAAAGTAATTGTTAATAACTAACGTTACAATTGTCGGTTCTATTCTTCCAAATGAGATGTTTTAACTTCATCATGACGATCAGATGTGTCATTTTTAATATTTTGCATGCCTAATTGACGCTCTAATTCATTATTTCTTTTCGTTAATGTCTTAATTTCATTTTTCATACGATAAAACTTAACACTTCCTGCGATAATCGTAATAATACCACCCATCAGTAAAGAAAATAATATGACTAAAATAAGTGGTGATTCGCCTGACCAAAAGATATAGTTAACTTCTACGATAGCAATGTTCATTAATGCAAAAATTGATACGATAATAATAAAAATAATTAATAAAATGACGTACAATTGATTTTTCATGAAATACCACCTCTTCCAAGCTTATGATACTTTTCATTATAACAGTTCACATACAAATTATTAACTAGAGCAGTGCATGTGATTGAGTCAAGTATTTGTGGGTATCTAATAAATATGTTCAAAATACCATCTTTTGTATAAAATATTTTTTTAAATGACTCTTTAATCACCTCAGGTGATATATACTTCATTTTTCGCGAGTGATCGTTTCAGAACTATACTACGCTTGCCGTGGGACGACCTCAACTTCTAGAACCTCCATTATCATGTCGG
>Ga0079226_10000112_pt1 | contig 50642 bp, 45 predicted proteins | sample Poulit2014_FD_76345 | JGI IMG/M metagenome (GOLD analysis project Ga0079226, IMG submission 76345) | Agricultural soil microbial communities from Georgia to study Nitrogen management - Poultry litter 2014 | ecosystem: Environmental > Terrestrial > Soil > Agricultural land | place: USA: Georgia...
ATCTATAAGAGACATACCACCTTCACTAAATGTATATTTATGTCCAGTAGCAGATACTCTTTCAATTTTTTTAGGACCTCTCATGTAATTAAATTTAGCAATCTGTTCTTTTGTTAAATAAAACTTTTCATCAACAGTATCTTCATCTACTAATATATCTTTTAGTGTTTTTGATTTTTGTAAAATAGGATCTACATGAGCTGTGAAAATTTCACCATTCTTCATAATCCCTGCTGTATGAAATTCAAATGAAAAATTATCAGAAATATCAACAAGGTCTTCAGGTAAAGTGGCTTGATTTACTCTTTTTTTATAAGGTTCTTCTTTTACAGGAAATGGTTTTGCAAAAAAACCATTGTTAAATACAATATCAAAAAAATCTAATTTATTTTGTTCATTATTAAATTCAGTAGAGTTTTTATAAGCAAAAATAAAAACTCTTCTTCGTCTTTGAGCCATACCATAATCGGCAGCGTTGATCATACGCCATTCAACGCTATAATTAAGGTTTCGTAAAGTTGCAAGCATTACAGCAAAATCACGTCCTCTTTGATTAGATGGGGATTTTAATAATCTATCAACGTTTTCTAATAATACATATTTTGGATTAGACACTTCTAGGACTCTAGCAATTTCCCAAAATAAGACTCCTTTTTTACCATGCAAACCTTTTTCACCTGAAAGACTCCTGGCAACAGAATAATCTTGGCATGGGAATCCGCCAACGACTAAATCAGGTTTTAAATTTTTAAAAACATTATTATCTATTTTAGCGATATCTTCATTTGAATGATTGCCTGGAAAATGTTTATTGTAACAGTCATAGGCATCTTGAGATTTTCTAGATGGCTCCCATTGATTTCCCCATACTACCTTAAAAAATTCAGGATTGGCTCTTTCTAAGCCGATTCTAAAACCTCCGACACCAGCAAAAAGTTCAACGACATTTAATTGTTCTAATGAGTTCATGATACGAACACCCTTTCGTATATATGATTTTATTATACTAGAAATGTAATGAAAGATCAAGAAATATAACTGAGCAAGTATATAATGATTGAAGCACATGTTATAATTTACATAATATATTATTTATGGAGATGCTAATATGAATAGAAATTATGACTTATACGATAAAAATTCGATTTATGAATATGCAAAAGATTTAAAAGGCAAAACATTTAATGATATTTGTGATGAAGATGAATTTTTCTTACGAGATTCTTCTGAAGAAGGAAAAAATCAAATATATAAACAGTCTTACGAAAATAAAAAGCGTAAGGGTGGTCTTGGCGAAATAATTGAAGAAAGATTCTTTCATTATAAGATAGATAATGATGCTAGACCTGATTTTCCTGAGGCAAACTTAGAATTAAAAGTAACACCATATAAAATTAATAAGAATAAAACTATATCAGCAAAAGAAAGATTAATAATATCAATGATTAATTATTTCAAGATAGTAGAAACAGATTTTTATGAAAGTAATGCTTGGAAAAAATTAAAAAATATTCTATTGATTTATTACAGATGGGAAGAGGACGTAACAGACCGGTTGGATTATGTAATAGACTATGTTTATCTATACACTCCAACCAAGGAAGATTTAAAGATAATAGAAAATGATTTTGAAATAATAAAAAATAAAGTAAAGGCAGGAAAGGCGCATGAACTTTCAGAAGGAGATACGATGTATCTAGGTGCAGCAACAAAATCTAGTGACTCAAAAAAGAGAACTATGCAACCATTTTCAGAAGAAGCCGCTAAGCCCAGGGCATTTTCCTTAAAGAATTCTTATATGACTTTTCTTTTGAGGAATTATATAGTAAAAGATGCTGAAAAAGAAGATAAAGTAATTCAAAATGAAGAAGTAAATGATTTTCAGGAGTATGTAAGGTCTAAAATTTCTAAATATATTGGAAAAAAAGACACAGATTTATTTACCGAGTTTTTTGAAGGAGAAGATATAAGTTCTAAAGATAAATATAGTAGATTAGCTTACAAAATATTAGGAGTAAAAACAAAAAATGCTGAAGAATTTGAAAAAGCAAATATCATTGTTCGTTCAATTAGACTAGAAGAAAATAATAAAATAATAGAATCTATGTCGTTTCCTACATTTAAAATAAAAGAGCTTATTAAAGAAACATGGGAAGAGTCAGAAATAAACCAGTTTTTTAGAGAAGTGAAGTTTTTGTTCATTATCTATAGAAGAAAAGGAAAAAATTATTACTTATCAGAATCAAAGTTTTGGAATATGCCTTTAGAGGAAATCGAAAGCACTTTAAAAAAAGAATGGATTGAAATACGAGATACATTTATAAATGGAGTTGAATTAGTACCGAAAGAAATTAAAGGCGGTATAAGGGTGAGTAACAATTTACCCAAAAAATCTAATACAAAAATTTTACATGTACGAACACATGCAAGTAAATCGGCATATAAAATAAATGGAGTTAAATATGGCAATGGTAAACTAGGTAGAGATACCGATGAATTACCTAATGGTGATTTAATGACAAAGCAGTGTTTTTGGCTGAACAATGATTATGTTTTAAAGCAAATTGTTAAAAAAGATGATTAATATTTTAAAATCATGATACTGGTATAAATAAAAAATTACTCTCTAATATTTAGAGAGTAATTTTTTTTAAATTTTATTTAACCCATTCATCAGTTAAGTCGCGGTTTTCTTCGACCCATTCTTTTGCACCTTCTAATGGATCATCGTTATCATTTACAAAATTGATTAATTCACCCATCGTTTCATCGTCATCAATTGACCAATTAGACATCCATTCGTATACTTCTGGATAGTCATCAACAAAATCTTCACGTGTTGCTAATGATATTTCTTCAACTTCGCCAAAGGATTTTTTCCGATCGTCTAAGAATTTCAAATCAACTTCTGAGAAGATACCATGAGGCTGCCAAATAGGAATCACGATAGGTTCATCTTTATTTACTGCATCTTTAAGTGCTCCAAGCATGGCGCCTTCAGAACTTGGTAAAAGCTCATAATCAAGTTCATAGTCTTCAATCATTAATTCAGCTGTTTCCATTGTTCCTGCACCAGGTTCAAAACCAACAATTTTACCATTAAATAAATCTTTATGTTCATTTAAATCTTCAATACTGTCAACTTCATCAACATAGTCAGGGACAGCAAGTCCAACTTTTCCGTTTTTAAACCATGGTGTCTCATTGAAGTTTACGCTATCTTTATACTTCTCATAATAGCTAATATCTTGAACAGGAAGCCATACTTCAATTCCAACATCTAAATCTCCTGTGTTTAAAGCTTCCATTATAATACCCATTTCAAGTTGTTGTAGATCTACTTCATAACCTTTTTCCTCAAGTAATACTTTCCAGACATTGTTTACAGCTACGTTTTCTGGCCAATTAATTAGTCCCATAGTAATTGCTTCACTATTTTTTTCAGTATCTTCATTGGAAGCTACTTCATCTTCATCTGAATCACCACATGCTATTAACACGAGTGAAAGTAGAAGAATTACGGATAATTGAAAGGTTCGTTTAAAATTCATAATACATCTCCTTGATAAATTATTTTTAGTCTTTTTTCTCATCATTAATATCTTTTGGTAGGAAAGAAAAAATTTCTTCTGTCTTAACACTATTCGATAAGCGCTTTAACCAGTTGTAATATGTTTTGGATTGATCGATTAATTCAAACTGTTCTTTAGCCTCATCTTTTAATGCTTGAGATACGTCTTCATCTTCAATTACTTCGTTTAAATGTTTTTTTGCTTCTTCAATAGCATCTAAGTTCATCTCTGCTTCTCGTTCCCACATTTTACAGTAAAAGGACATAAATGATTTAAAGAAATCTTTTTCAGCGGCATACGTATGATTGCGTGTTCCCTGTTGGAATATTCTTTTAACCATCCCGTTATCTTGCAATTTACGGACGCTTGTACTCATACTTGGTTTACTCATGTTTAACTCATCGCGCATTTCATTTAAATTCATTTGATCACTTAAATATAAAGTCGCATATAACGTGCCTGCAGATGGCGTGACACCATATAAATCCATTGTTTCTGAGATAGCTCCAATGACTTCATTTTTAGCAAGAGAAATTTTTTCTTCAGCACTTTTATCGTAAGAATTTGACATATTTTCACCTCGAATTTTTAGTTACTATTATGATTTTACTTGCTGAGATTTTTCGTGTTTGTAATAATCTAAATTAAGTGGCTCAAGTGGTTGACGTCCGGTAATTAAATCAGCCGCTTTTTCAGCTAACATAAGTACAGGAGCGTGAATGTTTCCATTTGTAACATATGGCATAGCTGAAGCGTCCACAACGCTCACGTTATCTAAACCATGAACTTTCATTGTATGTGGATCAACGACAGCCATAGGATCAGAAGCATCACCCATTTTTGCAGTTCCACATGGGTGTAAAGCTGTTTCAGCATCATTAGCTACCCAGTTTAATATTTCTTCATCTGTTTGCACATCTGGTCCCGGTGATATTTCACCTGCGTTATAAGGAGCAAGAGCAGGTTGTGAGATAATATCACGTGTAATTCTAACTGCTTCGACCCACTCTCTTCTATCTTGTTCAGTAGATAGATAGTTATAAATCATGCTTGGATGGACTGAAGGGTCTTTAGATTTAATTTTAATTGATCCCCGTGCATCTGAATACATTGGTCCAACATGCACTTGGAAACCATGTGGTGTATCTGCTTTTTGCCCATCATAACGCACCGCAAGTGGTAAGAAATGATACATTAAGTTAGGATAATCCACATCTTCATTTGAACGGACAAATCCACCACCTTCAAAATGACTGCTTGAAGCGGGTCCAGTTCTGCCAACTAGCCATTGTAATCCAATCCAAGGCATCCTGAATTTATTTAAACTAGGTTGTTGAGTTATCGGTTCTGGACATGAATGTTGAATGTATACTTCTAAGTGGTCTTGTAAATTCTCCCCAACGCCAGGTAAGTCTACAACGGTATCAATGCCAAGACTATTTAAGTGTTCAGCATCTCCAACACCAGAGAGTTGTAATAATTGAGGTGTATTAATTGCACCACCTGCAAGAACAATTTCATCTCCATAAACTTGTTTTAATTGTTTACCTCTTCGGTAAGTAACACCTGTTGCTTTTGTTCCTTCAAAATTAATTTTAGTAACAAACGCTAATGTTTCTACATCTAAATTTTCACGCTTTTTAATTGGATCTAAATAAGCATGAGAAGCTGATAATCTTTTTCCTTTATAAATGTGGCGATCAAATGGCCCGAAGCCTTCTTGTTTGTAGCTGTTTACGTCATCAGTTCTTGAAAAACCTGCTTGTACCCCAGCTTCAAAGAAAGCATTAAATAAAGGGTTTGTAGCTGGTCCTCGTGTTAATTTAATTGGACCATCGTGCCCACGAAATTCATCTTCTGGAGAATCTAATGCGTTTTCTAAACGCTTAAAATATGGCAGGACATGAGCAAAATTCCAAGACTCCATACCTTTATCTGCCCCCCAACGCTCATAATCCATTGGGTTACCGCGCTGATAGATCATTCCGTTGATGGAACTTGATCCACCTAAAACCTTACCACGTGCTTGTGCAATGCGCCTGCCATTCATATGTGGTTCAGGATCTGACTTATAACCCCAATCATATAATGGGTTACCAGATGGGAACATTAAAGCAGCTGGCATTTGGATAAATAAATCCCATGGGTAATCACTTCTACCGGCTTCTAAAACTAAAACATTTTTTGTACTGTCTTCACTTAGACGGTTTGCGAGGATTGAACCAGCACTCCCGCCACCTACAACGATATAATCATAATGTTTTTTCATATTATTAAATCCTCCAAATTAATTATTTTAATTTTATAATTTATTATTCTTTTTAAAGTCAGCTAAAACATTTTTCATTTCATAAATCTTATCGATAGAGTCTTCATTTAAAACATTACATACTGCATTTCTAGAACGAGATGAAAATAGTAAAGTTGCTACTAATGTTAGTAAACCAATCGTTAATATGTTTTTTTTCATTGAGATACCCCTTTTATTAAATGTTATTTATTACCAAACCAGTTCATTGCCCCGGGTTTTAAGTTAGTAAATATATGTTTTTGTTCTTGATATTCTTCTAGACCTGTCGTACCTAGTTCGCGGCCAAATCCTGATTGTTTATAACCACCCCAGTGTGCTTGTGGGAAGTAGTTATTTACATCATTAATCCAGACAGTACCCATACGCATGTTACTTACACAACGTTCGGCCTTAGCTAAATCTTGCGTCCAAACACCACCAGATAAACCGTAAACAGAATCATTAGCTAGTTTGATTGCTTCATCTTCTGTTTTAAAACGCTCGACGGTGATAACAGGACCAAAACCTTCATCCTGGACAACATCCATATCAGTCGTGCAATCTGTTAAAATAGTAGGCAAATAAAAGAAGCCATTCTTTAGCGAAGTGTCTTTTGGTACACTTCCACCAGTAAGAAGTGTCGCACCTTCTTTAATTCCATTATCTACATAAGTGCTTACTTTTTCTAAATGTTCTTTTGAAATAAGCGGTCCCATCTCTGTTTGATCGTCTAAACCATTTCCTAGGACGATTTTATCTACACGTTTTTTAAGAGCATCTACAAAATCATCATGGATTGTGTCTTCTATAATAAGTCTTGTACCAGCTGAACAAACTTGACCAGCATGGAAGAAAACAGCATTTAAGGCGTTATCAATAGCAACATCAATATCAGCATCTTCAAAAATAATATTGGGATTTTACCCACCTAATTCTAAAGCAACTTTTTTAATATTACTTGTTGCTGCTTCCATTATTTTTCTTCCTGTCCCAATACCACCCGTAAAGGAAATCAAATCAACGTCCATATGTTTAGAAAGTTCGCTTCCCACCGTTGATCCAGCACCTAATACTAGATTAGCAACACCCTTTGGTAACCCAGCTTCCTCCATTAGTTCAAAAACTTTAATTGTTGTAAGTGGTGTTATTTCACTTGGTTTCATAATGAGTGTGTTACCAGCTACAAGAGCAGGAGCAAGTTTCCAAGAAGCCTGAAGTAATGGATAGTTCCAAGGTGTGATTTGCGCACATACGCCAACAGGTTCATTAACTATTCGACTTACCGAATTTGGAATGGGCGAAGGAATTACCTCTCCACCATCTTTATCACCAATATCTGCATAGTAGCGGAATACTTCAGCGATATCCTCCATATCCCAACGACTCTCTTCTAATGTTTTACCTGTATCGAGTGTTTCAAGTATAGCTAATTCTTCAGCATCACGTTCAATTAAATCAGCAATTTTTCTAACAATTCTACCACGCTCTATATTAGGAAGAGTTGGCCATTCGCCATGGTCGAACGCTTTTCTTGCAGCTTTAATTGCATTTTGCGTATCTGTTTCATCACTTTCTGTGACAGTAGCTATTACTTCTTGATTATATGGATTGATAATTTCTCTTGTTTCTTTATTGTTTGCAAGTATCCAATTACCATCAATAAATTGTTTTTTTATATTCAAATGAATTCCTCCTCGGAGTTGTATCGTTAAGAACGTTAAATTTAAATTTAACGTTCTTAACGATATAAACGTAACATATCAAAAAAATATTGTCAAAACCAAAAAAATCATTCTAAACAAAAGTTTAGAATGACTTTTAGATACGTTACTTAATAAATTTCAATTGTACTAAATAAAATGGCTACAATAACTGAAAGAATAGGTAGAAGAACTGCAACTACAAAAATATCTTTATAGCTATCGCGATGACTCATGCCTGTAATAGTAAGTAGTGTTAATACAGCACCATTATGAGGTAATGTATCAAGTCCACCAGATGCAAGTGAAGCAACGCGGTGAAAGGCTTCAGGTGGAATACCCGTTTCAAGTGCAAGTTCGTAGTATTTTGAACCTAATGCCTCAAGTGCAATTCCCATACCACCAGAAGCAGATCCTGTAGCACCAGCTAAAATATTAACTGCAACAGCTTCAGAAATAAGTGGATTTCCTTTAATACCAAGAAGTAATTCAGTTAATTTATCAAAACCAGGAACTACTTTTACAACAGTTCCAAATCCTACAGCAGCACTTGTGTTAATTATCGCTGTAACAGAACCAACGGCTCCACCATTAATTGCTTTAACAAATTTTTTAAATTTATGAATGTTTAACAACATGATTAAAATAATTCCAGTGAGTAACGCAAGAATAATATCCCACTTAAATAAATTTAACGTAATTAAAACTGCTACTAAAGGGAGTAATGATAGTAAAAAGTTAGGAGGCACTGAATCATCAACTTTAATAGCTTCTTTTGGTTCGGTGTAAACTTCTCCGTTCTTTCGCATCACTTTCTCACGCCAAATTAAATAAATATATCCGCCAACAGCCATAACAAGTGTAGCAATAATTCCCATGATAGGAGCAGCAGTAGCTGTTGTTTTAAAGTATTCCATTGGAATCAAGTTTTGAATTTGTGGTGTTCCTGGCAATGCGGTCATTGTAAATGTAAAGGCACCAAGTGCAACAGTTCCAGGAATCAGTTTTCTACTTATATTAGCTTCTTTAAATAAAGTTAAAGCAAGTGGATATATAGCAAAAACAACAACGAATAAACTAACACCACCGTATGTTAATACTGCAGCAGAAACAATCACTCCTAAAATAGCCCGTTTTGTTCCAATAATTTTAGTTAATGCAATAGCAACTGAACGAGCCATGCCAGTATCTTCCATTAATTTACCAAAAATAGCACCAAGCATAAATACAGGAAACCAAGCTTTAGCAAAATCTACAAATCCACCCATATATGTGTCAGTGTAGGCATCGAGTAAATCAAGGCCACCTGTTATGGCAACAACTCCTGCAGCAATAGGTGCGACCCATAAAATTGACCAGCCCAAGTAAGCCAATCCCATTAAAACAATTAGTCCAAGTAATATTCCTAACATATTATAACCTCCTTATTATTGTACCGTGTATCCACCATCGATAACGGCTGCCTGTCCTGTAATGCCTTTAGCTAATGGACTAGCTAAAAATAACATATAATTTGCAATTTCATCTACACCAATTAGGCGCTTTTGTGGAACAAGTGGGTAAATAATCTCTTCCAAAACACTATCTAAAGAAACATTACGTGTGGCAGCTAAATCTTCAAATTGTCCTCTAACTAATGGTGTATCCGCATAACCAGGACAAATGGAATTAACTGTAATGCCATAATCTGCTCCTTCTAAAGCGAGTACTTTTGTTAGTCCGTTAACACCATGTTTTGCTGAATTATAAGCCGCTTTACCTGCAAAACCAATCAATCCATTAATTGAAGACATATTAATAATACGTCCAAATTTTTGTTCTTTCATAATTGGGAAACAGTGCTTTGAAATAATAAAAGGAGCTGTCACCATAATTCTCATCATTAAGTCAAATGTTTCTGTTGGGAAATCTTCAACTAAATCAACGTGTTGCATACCTGCATTATTGATAACTACATCAATTTGTCCAAACTCTTTCATTGTCTGTTCAAGTGCATATTTCACTTCTTCTTCATTTGTAACATCGCATGCAACTGTAAGGATATTTTTATTTTGATTTTGCAATGATTCTTCCACATTTTTAAGACCTTGTTTGTTTATATCACTAAAAACAACTCTGTAACCGTTCTCTAAAAAGTGAACACCTGTTGCATAACCAATTCCACTTGCTGCGCCTGTAATAAAAGCAACTTTATTATTTCCATTTAACATATATATCGTCTCCTTAAATGTTTTTAATATCTTTTTTTAACCAATGAATTAGTTCTTCTTTACGCTTTTGTTTAATTTTCTTACCAAAATCATCATGCCAATTATAATATCCTCGTCCACTCTTTTCCCCTAGATGATTCTCATTGACGAGCTGATTAATTGATTCACTTGCTTTTTCTTCATTTGATAAATTTGAAAATGTATAATCCGAGATTGATTTAAATACATCTAATCCACCAAGATCAGCACTTAAAAAAGGACCTGTTACACCTAATCGCCTACCAATACTTAATTGAACTGCTTTATCTATGTCTTCAATAGAAGCAACACCTGTCTCATATAAATATTGTGCCTCTCTTAAGAGAGCAAATTGTAATCTGTTACCAACAAATCCAACAACTTCTTTATTAACAAGAATAGGCTGTTTATTAATTTTTAAAAGTAATTGTTGAGCTCTTTTAATAAAAACATCTTTAGTTTTATTACCTTTAATAATTTCAACAAGCGGTATTAAGTGTGCCGGATTCCAAAAATGTGCACCTAAAACTCTTTCTTGATATTGTAATTTTTTAGCAATTTTTGAAGGAGGTAAACTTGAAGAATTACTTGCAAAAACTGTATCTTTATTACAATATTTTTCAAGCTGTTGGAATAGTTCTTGTTTAATCGATAGCTTTTCTGGAACAGCTTCAATAATAAATGTTCCATCTCTAACAGCTTCTTTTAAATCAGTAGAATAGCCAATTCGACTTAAGATATCTTGAGCGTTATTTTCATTAATAATTTCACTATCAATTAGCATGCTAACATCATGCTTAATATCTTTTTGTGCTTTTTTGATTTCAGCATGATTTAAACCAAAAACAGTAACAGGAAAATTACCCCATGCAATAGAAAGTGTAATAGAATTTCCCATCAATCCAGTTCCAATAACAACGATTTTTTCCATAGTTAACATCCTTTCAACAAATTAAAGTGTAAGCGCTATCAACTCCCTTTACTCAAATAATATTGCAATAAACATGCCAACTAGTAAATAAACTTGGAAAGGTTGATTAATTAAGTTTTTAATATAAAAAAACCTATCGCTATTAGCGACAGATTTGAAGAATTCAATGTTTAATTCCGAATTATCGGAATTAATTCCAGTTAGAAAGAAATTACAGTTGATATTCTTTTATTTTTTCATACAAAGTAGAAGGACTAATGCCTAAAATTTTTGCAGCTTTCTTTTTATGATTTTCAATTTTAAGTACCTTTGAAATTGTTTCTTTTTCTGCTTTTTTTATTACTTCAGATAAATTAAGATTGTTAATATCATGTTTTGTTGATTGGATGATAGGTAAGTGTGATAAATCCTCAAGTTCAATCGTTTCTGAATCAGTAAGTAAGACAGCTGTTTGAATAACATTTTCTAATTCTCTAATATTACCAGGCCAATGATATGAGAGAAATAATGTTATAATTTCATCTGAGAAGCTAGTGACACGTTTTTTCATTTTATTAGCTGTTTTTGAAAGTAAATAATTAGCTAATATTTTTATATCATTTCGTCTTTTTCGTAAAGGAGGGAGATGAAAATTAATCATATTAACTCTATAATATAAATCTTCACGAAATAAATTTTCAGCTACTAACGCTTCTAAGGGTCTGTTTGTTGCGACAATAATTCTGACATTGATTTGATAGGCTGCCGTACCTCCAAGAGTCTGAATCTCGTTTTCTTGTAGAACACGTAATAATTTTACTTGAGAATTTAAAGGCATATCACCTATTTCATCTAAAAATAATGTCCCACCTTCAGCTAATTGAAACTTACCTTCTTTACCAGAAGTTTTTGCTCCTGTAAAAGCTCCAGCTTCATAACCAAATAGTTCTGACTCAAATAAGTCTTCAGGAATAGCGGCACAATTAACAGAAATAAAAGGTTTATCACTGCGATTGCTTAATTGATGAATACTGTGAGCAATCAGTTCCTTACCGGTCCCACTTTCACCTGTAATCAAAACGGTAATGTCACTAGGTGCAATCTTTTTAATTTGTTGTTTGATTGTTAAAATTTCTTCAGAACTACCAATAATATCATGAATAAAATATTTAATACCAGTTTGTTTTTTTAATTCATTTCGATAAAATTCAACTTCAGTTAATAAATGTTTAATTTCACTATTTAAAGTTGATAAATCATGCATATCACGAAAAAGAACAACACCAACAGCGCCAATCATCTTACCGTTTGAAAAAAGGGGCACTCTATTAGCGACCATATAATTACCTCTAACATATTGAGGGTGAAAAAGTTCAGGTTCTTCTGTATTAATTACATGGTGCATACGTGTATTTTCAATGACCTCAGTCACGTGTTTACCAACAGCTTCTGATTGACTTACTTGAAGGAATTGACAATAATTTTTATTTAAATGAGTAATAAATCCTTGTTGATCAACGATAACAAGTCCATAAAATAAATTTTCAGTAATAGCTGCAATAATTTCATTTTGGTATTTTTTAATCATTTAATAAACTCCTTTATAAGCAACATTCGAATAGATAACATACTTGATTATATCATATAGGAATAATAATAATTTTTGTTATAATTTTGACTTATTTAATCTAGTCTAGCTAGATAATAGATGGTAAACTAATTAATATAAATATTTATTAAGGAGAATGCACATAAAGAATTAATTAAAAAATATTTAAATTTAAAGCGAAAACATAAAATAAGCTACTGATTTAAAAGTGTTTAATACATAAGAATAGGTGATGAAATGTTAAAGAAAGTTAATTTATTAACTCAAATATCTATTGCTTTTGTTTTAGCAGTGATTTTAGGGTTAATATTTGGAGAATCAATTAGTGTTATTCAACCTCTCGGAGATTTATTTTTACGATTAATTAAGTTTGTTATTGTTCCATTAATTCTATCTTCGTTAATTATTGGAGTAGCAAGTACGGGTGATCCTAAGGAACTTGGTAGAATTGGGAGTAAAACAATTATTTATTATTTATTAACAACAGCAGTAGCTATTATTGTTGGTTTAGCTTTTGCATTTATGATTTCACCTGGAAAAGGTTTAGATCTAGATGTAACGACTAAGGAAGTTGAAGTGAATGAAACAGAAGGTGTTGTTCAGACACTATTAAATATTGTTCCGGAAAATCCATTTGAAGCATTTACAGAAGGTAATATTTTACAAATTATTTTCTTTGCAATATTTATAGGACTGGCAATAACTTTAGTTGGTAAAAAAGCTGATCCTGTCTATCATTTCTTTGATGGATTAGCAGAAGTTATGTATAGAATTACCGGTATTATTATGCAGTTTGCACCGATTGGTATTTTAGGTTTAGTCGCACCAATTGTTGGTGAATATGGACCATCTGTTTTATTACCACTATTAAAAGTTATTATCGCAGTAGCTCTTGCATGTGTTGCTCATGCGGCTATCGTTTATGGTGTTGCAGTAAAGTCGTTTGCAAGTATGAGTCCGCTTAAATTCTTTAAAGGTATTGCACCAGCAGCGTTAGTTGCATTTAGTACAGCAAGTAGTGCTGGAACATTGCCAATGACGCTTAAAAACACACAAGAAAATCTTGGTGTTTCTAAAAAAATAAGTAGTTTTGTCTTACCTCTAGGAGCAACTATTAACATGGATGGAACTGCAATTTATCAAGGAGTAGCTGTCGTCTTCATTGCTCAATTTTATGGTTTAGAGTTAGGTTTAGTTGAGCTTGGAACAGTTGTTTTAACAACCGTTCTTGCCTCAATTGGAACAGCTGGCGTTCCAGGAGCTGGGATGATTATGTTAGCAATGGTACTGAGTTCTATTGGTATGCCATTAGAAGGCGTTGCTTTAATTGCAGGAATTGATAGAATCCTTGATATGTTTAGAACAACAGTAAATATTGTTGGAGATGCATCAGCAGCAGTTGTTGTAGAAGGGACAGAAAGAAAGAGAAAGAAAAAAGCAGCTTTATCATAATAAAATTATATATTTAAATACAAAAGCGTCTGACATATTTAGTCAGACGCTTTTTAGTTAGCTGATTTTTTCAGATTTTTTAACTTCAAACTTTTCTACGTTACCAATATGAGAATTTAGTTGTTCAACAATATCATCAAGTTTTTTAACATCATTATTTTCTTCTCTTAAAACAATGTGCTCTTTACTAAATTTGGTAGGCGAATCAATTCCGCAAGATGCACCTAACATAAATAAACCTTCACGCATTGTGGTAAAGTAATTAGCTGTACGAAAACGTTTTTCACTGACAGCAACACCTGCTTCAAGATGTGGTAAGTGTGAGGTAACACCTACAGGACAGAGATTAGTATGACATTTAGCTGCATTAATACATCCTACAGTGTTCATAGCTGCTCGAGCAACATAGATTAAATCAGCACCAAGCGAAAGAGCAATCGCCATTTTATTGGCTGTTGCAAGCATGCCTGAAGCAATGATTTTTATCTCATCACGTATACCATATTTTCTAAGTGTTTGATCAAGAATTAAAATTCCTGAATTAATAGGCAGACCTAAGCTATCAGCCATTTCTTGATAGGTTGCTCCCGTTCCACCTTCAGCACCATCAATTGAAATAAAGTCAGGCATTTTTCCAGTGTGTGCCATGTAGCTTGCAATTTCTTCAAATGAATTATGGTCTCCAGCAACAACTTTAATTCCAACAGGTTTACCTGTAATATCTTGCCAGTGTGTAACCATTTCTAGCAAACTTTCTACATCATTAAATAATGGAAAACGGTTAGGACTTTCAACATCTTTACCCATTTCTACCCCACGAATTTTTGCGATTTCAGGAGAGATTTTTTCTTTAGGAAGTTTCCCTCCACGTACTTTAGCTCCTTGGGCAAGTTTGATTTCAATTGCTTTAACTTCTTTTTTTGCTGCATTTTCAATGAATGTTGGCTCATGATATTTTCCATCACGACGAGCACCAAATAATCCCGATCCTACTTGAAAAATCAAATCAGCATATTTCTCTTCGATAACTCCTTGATCAATCAAGCTACGAACATGTGACATAACGCCTTTGCCAAAGTAATCTTCAATCTCAAAATTAGAACAATTTGGATTCGAATCAATGTACTCGACAATTTTTTCACTTAATCTATCTACTAAAGAAATATCTTTATTAACAACTTCATAAACTTTAGATAAATGATAAGGTGAAATTCCACCTTCACCCGTATTCATATAACTTCCACCACTAATTGCAATTCCTTGAGATAATGCTTTAACAGCACTTGCTGATAGAGCACCATAGCTCATTGCAGACACGCCAATAAGTCCTTTAACTTTGAAAGGATTAGCACGTTTAGCACCTATTGTAATAACATTCTCATCAGATAGATGCCATGGTTTTATTTGTACTTGATTTCTTTTTTCTTTTCGATTAGTGAGTGTTTCATCTAAAATTTTATACGTATATGTTTCTGTTAATCTTTTATTATCAACACTTAATTCATCTTTATTTAAAGGGAAAAGAGAATTAGTTAAGTAAAAATCTGTTTTTGAAAAATCTTTTTTTGAACCAAAACCAATGACGGTGTTAGCATACTTCCCAGCTTTAGCAATTGTTTCTTGTGTATCTCGATCAACAGGCCTTCCTTCTTTATCATTTAAAAACCAGTACTGTCTCATTTCAGGACCAATCATTTCAAATATATATCGCATCCTACCTAATAAAGGATGTGTTCGTAGAATCGCATGTTGGTTCTGAAATTTATCTTTTGCAAATAAAAGTACTACAAATATGATTACGCCAAAAAGTAAAATATATGGAATTGCTGTTAATATATCAATGAAAATACTCAGAATGTCCACCTCCAATTATAATAATAACAGATTGTTTGGTAACTTAAAGAAGAAAGCAAGTATATTTGCAATCAATCTCATAAAGATATGAATCTAATGCTTTATTGATATAAGGAAGATTGATAAATAGAAATAATATTAAATAACCTAGATAAATAGAACATATAGCAAGCACATGGTAAAATGTAGATATGAATGATTAGACATACAAGGAGGGTTTGACATGTTTTTCAAAAAGAAGAAGTCTACTGATTTAGAGATTGATCAAGCTTTTGAAACAACATTCAGTGAAGCGAGCGATGAAATAAATGCACAATTAAGTGGTGAATTATACATTTCACTTGTTGGTGATGTGAATGCTGGAAAATCTTCAACAATCAACGCTTTATTAGACGAAGAATTAGTTACTGTAGGTGCTAAGCCAGGTGAGACGGTGGAAATTCAAGAAATCCATCATAAAGAAAACATCATTTTTGTAGATACACCAGGATTAGACGACGTTATAAAAGAAAATTCAGCTAAAACATTAGCTTATTATAAAAAATCAGATGTTATTTTATTCTTCTTAAATGCAGCCGGAACAGTGTTATCAGAAAATGAATTAAAAACATTAAATTCGATTGAAAAAAGTAATAAAGATATTTTAATAGTATTAAATAAAATTGATGCTGCGGATGACATACCTTCTTTAGTTAATTATATTGAGAAGCAAACTGATTCACGATATCCAGTTATTCCGATTTCTTCTCGAACAGGTGAAAATTTACCTGCTTTACAAGATGCCATATTGGAAATATTAAAAGCAAAATCTAAGGATTTACTTTTGGGAAAAGAATTAAAGGACAAAAACAGAATCGCCAATAACTGGATTATTTCAGCAGGAGCTGCAGCAACAAGTGTAGGTGCATTACCTGTTCCAGGATCTGATTTTGTTCCTTTAGTAGGTATTCAAGTCAGTTTGATTTTAAAATTATCAAGCTTATATAATAAACCTATTTCTAAAGCAAATGCAAAAGAACTTATTATTGCGACAGTAGTAGGAAATGCTGGAAAAGCAGTGTTTAGACAAGTTATTAAATTCGTACCAGGAGCAGGTTCAGTTGTTGGAGCAAGTGTTGCCGGAGGGACAACAGTCGCATTAGGTCATGCAGTAAAGTTTATCTATGAAAAAGATTTAACTTTAAATGTAAATGAATTAAATAAAATATATAAAAGCTTTTTAAAAAAATAAAAAAACAACCTGATTATTGTTAATCAGGTTGTTTTTTATGACATATTAATGAGCAACTAAAAGTTTAGCTGATTTTAATCTTTCTCTTACAATAATTCCAACGTATGCAGCAATAAAAGCTTTAATAAATCCACCGATAAGAAAAGGTGTAAATCCTCCTGCAAATGCAACAGGCCATGAAAGATTTGCGACAAACTTCAACCAGATTGTCCCGAAAAATAAAGTTATAAACATACCAATTATATTGGCAATCAACGCATATTTTAGAGTAAAGCTTGTTTTTTCAAGAAAGTACCCCATAAACAGTGTTGTTGGAATAAACCCAATTAAAAATCCTCCAGTAGGACCAAAGATGACACCAAGCCCGCCTGAAAATTGTGCGAAAACGGGTACACCAATTGCACCAATAATTAAATAAAGAATTGTAGACATTGTCCCATGTCTCATGCCTAAAATAGTAGCAGCAAGTCCGATTGCTAAAGTTTGCCCTGTAATCGGTACTCCTAGAGGCATTGGAATAGCAACTTGTGCTAAAACAGCAATAATTGCTGCGAATAAAGCAGTTACAATCATCATCCGTAATTTTTCTCTTGATTGATCTTGAGCCATTTTATGTACTTCTCCCTTCACCATGTAAACCATAAATAATCTAAGTCTACATAGATAATAGAGTAGGCAAAGAAAATTGTCAATATTAAAAAGAGGTTATAAACATTATTAAGTATAGTGCGATGGGCATCAACGCATCTATAAAGTTGGTATAATAAGGTTTATTAATTAGATGATCGCGACAATGGAGTAGACTATTTACAACCAAAGCCATCGCGATGGCTTGTGTTTAATTTAAAAGTTAATTCTTAGTTTATAAAGAGCGGGAAAGAAACGTGCATTTTAGTTGTAAAAAATTAAAAGTATTTTAAACTAATAAGAGTTAGCTTAATACATTAGAGGAGAGATAGGTATGGAAAAAAAGCAATTTCAAGCTGAATCTAAAAGATTGCTTGAACTAATGATTAATTCGATTTATTCTCAAAAAGAAGTCTTTCTAAGAGAACTCATTTCTAACTCAAGCGATGCAATTGATAAAGTGTATTATAAAACATTAACAGATGAAACATTAAATTTTAATAAAGAAGATTATTATATTCAAATTGATACAAACAAAGAATCGCGGACATTAAAAGTAATTGATACAGGAATTGGTATGACAAAAGAAGAACTAGAAGAAAACTTAGGAACAATTGCCAAAAGCGGATCGCATGCTTTTAAGTCTGCAAATGAAATGGAAGAAGACTTTGATATTATCGGACAATTTGGTGTTGGCTTTTATGCTGCATTTATGGTCGCAGATGAAGTGACTGTTAAAACAAAAGCATTAGGAAGTGACACAGCTTATGAATGGCATTCTGATGGAGCGGAAGGCTATGTAATTCAGCCAGCAGAAAAAGATAAAGTCGGTACAGAAGTAATATTGAAAATTAAAGAAGATACAGAAGAAAATAACTATACGGAGTATTTAGATGAATATCGCTTAAAAGAGATTATTAAGAAATATTCTGACTTTATCCGATACCCTATTAAAATGGAAGTAACAAAAAATCGACCTAAAAATGATGAGTCGGAAGAGTTTGTAGAATATAAAGAAGAAGAAACAATAAATAGTATGGTTCCTATTTGGCGTAAGAATCGTTCGGAATTAACAGAGGACGATTATATTAATTTCTATCATGAAAAGAACTATGGTTTTGATAAGCCATTAAAACACATTCATACGAGTGTTGATGGAACAATTCGTTACTCAGCTATTCTTTATATTCCGGAGACAATGCCGTTTGATTTTTATTCAAAAGAATATGAAAAGGGAATAGAACTCTATGCAAACGGCGTATTAATTATGGAAAAGAGTCCTGAACTAATTCCGGATTATTTTAGTTTCGTAAAAGGAATGATAGATTCGGATGATTTATCGCTTAATATTTCCCGGGAAATGTTACAGCAAGATCGTCAGGTTCAGTTAATTGCTAAAAATATAACGCGTAAAATTAAACAAGAATTAGAATCAATGTTAAAAAATGATCGTGATAAATATATTAAGTTCTATGAGACATTTGGAACGCAACTGAAATATGGCGTCTATAGTGATTATGGGATGAATAAAGAGACATTAAAAGATCTAATCATGTTTTATTCTTCAACAGAGAAAAAATTAGTTTCTTTAAATGAATATGTTGAACGAATGCCAGAAGAGCAAAAATATATTTACTATGCAATTGGTGAGTCAAAAGCAAGAATTGAAACAATGCCTCAAGCTGAATTAGTTAGTGATTCAGGTTATGAAATACTTTATTTCACAGAAGATGTAGATGAATTTGCTATTCGGATGTTAGAAAAGTACAAGGATAAAGAATTCCGTTCAGTGACAAGTAGTGATTTAGGAATAGATATTGCAGAAGATAAAGAAGCGAAAAAAGAATCAGAAGAAAACAAAGAACTATTTGAACAGATGAAAGCATACCTTGGGGATAAAGTAAAAGATGTAAAAGCATCAACAAGATTACGAACACATCCGGTATCTTTCTCAGCAGATGGGGACATCTCGATAGAAATGGAAAAAGTATTACAACAAATGCCAGAAAATCAAGGTGTTCAGGCGGAGAAAGTATTAGAAATTAATATCGATCACAATGTCTATAATCAATTAAAAGCATCATTTGAACAAAATGATGAAACGACATTGAATTTGTATACGGATTTACTTTATAATCAAGCATTGTTAATTGAAGGTTTACCAATTGAAGATCCAGTGGTCTTTGCAAATAATATCTGGAAAATAATTAATTAAAAAATCCGCACAGATTATCTGTGCGGATTTTTGTTTATGTTATCATTATTAATAGTAAACGTGATACTATATAATTAATCATAAAATAGATTTAGGGAAAAGAGGCACAATCATGATTGAACTCTTCTTGCAGTATGAATTATATTTAAAAATATTACTAAGTGCTATTTTAGGTTTTTTTATAGGTTGGGATAGAACTTCAAAAAATAAACCAGCAGGACTGAAAACATATATGTATGTTGCTGTATCAACAACTCTGATTACAATTATCTCGATTGAAAGTGTAAGCATGTATAGTGATTTACATCCTAATGTTAGGGTGGATCCAATGCGTTTAGCAGCTCAAATTGTTACAGGATTAGGATTTTTGGGAGCAGGGGTTATTTTAAAAGATGGATTAAAAGTAAAAGGACTGACTTCAGCAGCTATGGTCTTTTTTGTTGGAGCGATTGGTATTGGCATTGGTGCAGGGCTTTATGGACCAGTGATATTTACTGTCATTGTCACAACAATATTTTCTATAATGGGAAATTATTTCAGAGAGCATGAAATAGTTACACATAAAAAAAATCCAGATGATAAATAAATTTAAATATATAAAAAACATCTTAATATAGATGTTTTTTATATATAGTATGCAGATAACTAATAAAAGAGGTGACAAATTGAAGCGCTTTATTTTAATTGTATTGCATATTGGGGTCTTATATCTTTTTAATATGATAGGAACATGGCTGAAAGATTTTCTTAACTTATCAGTTCCAGGAAGTGTTATTGGTATGTTGTTATTATTTACTTTATTAATGTCAAACATAATTAAAGTTGAATGGATAGAAGCAGGAGCTCAGTTTTTTGTCAGTAATTTAGTGTTCTTTTTTATACCTGCAACGGTTGGTATTATAGATTATTTTGATTTATTTAAAGGGAAAGGAATTTTATTAATATTAATTGCACTTATTAGTACAATTTTAGTCATGACGACTTCAGGTTTAACGAGTCAGTTTTTAGCTAAAAATAAAGAAGGTGTTAAGGAATGAATTTTTTAATAGCTAGCTTTTTTATATTACTAACTATTATTTCATTTATTTTTGCTAAATGGTTGTATCAAAGAGTATATACACCATTATTACTACCGCTAACAGTTGCGACAGTAATTATTATTGTGTTTTTATTAATTTTTAATATTGATTTTGATACATATATGATAGGTGGAGATTTAATTAGTGAATTGTTAGGGCCAGCGGTTGTAGCATTAGCTTACCCACTCTATCAACAAAGAGAGAGGTTAAAACAATTACTAATGCCTCTAATTATTGGCTCATTTATAGGATCAATAGTAGGTATAGTTTCAGGTCTCTTAATGACAAAATGGTTTGGTTTTAGCGATGAATTGATCTATTCTATAACATCAAAGTCTGTAACGACGCCTGTAGCGGTAGAAATTACTGAGGATTTAGGTGGAATAATATCTTTAGCAGCTGTTTTTGTCATGGTTGCAGGAATTGGTGGAGCGATGATGAGTAATTATATTTATCAAATTTTCCATTTAGATACTCCAATTGGAAAAGGTGTAGGTATTGGTGCGGCTTCACATGGGATTGGAACAGCGAAAGCCTTAGAGCATAGTGAATTAGAAGGTTCTTTTAGTTCTATTGCGATGATTTTAAGTGCAATATTTGTCTCATTTTTAATGCCTTTTATGATTGCTTTATTTATGTAACTATCACATAAAAAACCCAACGATTAAATAAGTGATGTTATTTAATCGTTGGGTTTATATAACTATAGAATTTGTAAGGTCTTCGGGAAACTTGTAAGCACTTCGGCTTCACCATTTTCATTAATATATACTTCATCTTCAATACGTACGCCACCGAAGTTTGGAATATAAATACCTGGCTCAATTGTAAAGAATAATCCAGGTGTAGCAATTTCTTCATTTTTTTGATGAATTGAAGGTGCTTCATGAACTTCTAAACCAAGACCATGGCCAATTCGATTATTAAAATATTTACCGTAGCCACCATCGTTAATAATTTTCCGGGCATTTAAATCAAAATGTTTTAATTCTGTATTTGCTTTTACTGAATTAATACCTGCTTGATTGGATTTTAGGACAAGATTATATATTTCCTTTTGCTTATTGCTAGCTTCTTCAATGATAAAAGTACGCGTTATATCAGAACAATAGCCGCTTTTAGTGACGACACCAAAATCAATTAATAAAAAATCTCCTTTTTTAAATTTCCGTTCACCCGGTATACCATGAGGTAAAGCTGATTTTTCGCCAGAAAGTACAATGGTTGAAAAAGAAGGTCCGACTGCACCAAACTTTTTCATCAATAATTCTAGTTCACCAGTTAATTCTAATTCGGTCATGCCAATCTGAACTTTTTTGATTCCTTCATAGAGAACTTTTTCAATAATGTTAACAGCTTCTTGTAAATGAACAATTTCAGAGCGTGACTTTTTCATACGTTGAGCATTAATATATAATTCTAGATTGGTAAATTGTGCATTATTATATAATTGTTGAAATTCTTTATAACGATGAACGTTCATATAATTTTCTTCTAAAGCAATCAAGTTATGATTTGTTGAGAGTTGAGATTTTAAAACTTCAAAATCATTTTCTTCATCAGAAATAGAAATAATTTGATCAATTATTGATTCATTACTTGCAGCATCTTTATCTAATGCGGGTACAAATAGAAAGTATTTATCATTTTTAGGCTCCAAGATAAAGGCTAAAAATCTTTCGTGTGGATTTGAATTAAATCCAGTGAAATAAAAAACATTAGCTGGATCCATAATAATTGCAAGATCAATATTATTTTCAATTAAATTTTCTTTTAATTTATTAATACGATTTTTATGTTCAGTCATATAATATCCTCCTAATTACGCGATAAAAAAGAATTAAAAAACTGCTTAAGAATATAATTCTCAAGCAGATTTTTTAATGTCTTTTTTGTAACCAAAGTACCCCAGATTTAGTAATACGTGGTAGTAATCCTGTAATTGGTTTTGAAAACATATTAGCAAAACCATCTGACTTACCAAGTGAGCCTAATGTACCTCTTAATCTAATTTCCTTTGGCTTTTGAGGCTCTATATTACTCACAATGTCACTTAGAATAATCGCTAGTTGTTCACCTTGTTGACCAGCGAGTTGTGCACTAGGTGAGTATTCTGACGATGCATTATCACCAATAACAAAAACATTTTTATGCGTACTTGTTTGATAAAAGTCATTAACAATTACTTTGTTGTAATTATCTGTTTCAAAAGGTAAAGCTCGAACTAGACTATGTGGTTGCACACCAGCTGTCCAGATTGTTACATCATTCACATAACAAATACCGTTATTACAAACGCCATCTTTTTCAACGTACTCAACATTAGCGTGATGTAAAACCTCTACATCATTTTTTACAAACCAATCAGAAACGTGAGCTTGGATTTTCGGGTCAAAAGCTTTCAAGACTGAACCACCACGATCCAGTAAGCGAATATTTAAATCAGGACGGCTTTCTCTTATTTCTGAAGCCGCTTCAATCCCACTAAGTCCTGCTCCAACAACTGAAATCTTACCGTATGCTTTAGCGTTACCAACAGCAAGTCCTGCATAGCGAGCTTTAGAAAACGATTGAACACTCTCAGTGAATTCTTCAGCACCTTCGATACCGTGATAAGTATCTTCACATCCGACTGAAATAACTAAATAATCATAAGCAACGACGCGACTACTATCTTGGAAAGTAATACGTTCATTTTCTAAATCAATTCCTTTAACTTTACCAAATTCATAAATCACTTGATCATGAACTGGAAAGTCTGCTCTGACATCCACTTCAGCTGCAGTTCCGGCAACAATTGTGTGAAATTCTGTTTTGTATGAATGATATGGATTTTTATCAATAACTGTAATCTGCAAATCATCAGGTAATGCCGAACCAAGTAGGCCAGTAAGTACTTTTATCCCACCGTATCCCCCACCTAGTATCACTAGATTTCTCATACTATAACCTCCGTTTTCGGTATATGCTCATTACTTAAAATAAAGTTTAATACAGTTGTCTCTTCTTTAAGATTAACAAAAAAAGTAAAAAAAAACTAGTGTTAGATACGCTATTCTTTATTTAAGCATGCAATTCTCGCACTTTTTCATTTTTATTGATTGTGCGAGTGTCAACATGCCAATTATGCTACTAGTTAACTGATGAGTCGAAGTTGGGTAAGAGAAAAGTCACCTAATTTTTAACTATCAAATAAGTTAGCGGTTAGCTTATATGAATGAATACGCGAGTCGATGTCGAATATTTGAGAGTTAATAATGAGCTCATCAGCTTTTGTTAATTCAAGTAAAGCATCTACTTTTTCTTTAACAACCTTACTATCACCAATAATAGTTGTGCTAGTGTTTGACATATTTTCAACTGTCATTAGTTCGGTATTACTAATGATTGAACTTAAGTCTTTGACAGGTGGTTGTAGTTTAGTTGGTTGATTCCGACGTAAATGAACCACTTGTTGTTGTTGAGAAGTAGCAATAAATTTAGCTTCTTCTTCACTATCGGCTGTAATAATATTAATACCTAACATCACATGTGGTTTGTCTAGTACTTCAGATGGTTTAAAGTTATCATGATAAATTTTTAATGCTTCTAGCATAAATTGTGGTGCAAAGTGACTTGCAAATGAAAATGGCAATCCTTTTTCAGCAGCTAATCTTGCACTGTAATCACTTGAACCGAGAAGCCAAATTGGAACATGTAATCCTTTTCCAGGAACAGCTTCAACATGTCCTTTAGGATGATCAGAAAAGTAATTTTCTAACTCTAAAACTTGATTTGGAAAATCTTCAACATGTTGATTTAGTGTACGTCTTAATGCAAATGCGGTTGCTTGGTCCGTTCCAGGTGCACGTCCTAAGCCAAGATCAATTCTGTTTGGAAAAAGAGATTCAAGTGTTCCAAATTGTTCAGCGATAACAAGTGCAGCATGGTTAGGCAGCATGACACCTCCTGCACCGACACGCATTGATTCGGTATGTTGAGCAATATGACCGATTAATAAAGAGGTTGCCGAACTAGCGATACCTGGCATATTATGATGTTCCGCTAACCAATAACGATTATATCCAAACTTTTCTACAGCTTGCGCTAATTTTATACTATTATCAAATGAATCTTTTGGCTCTTCACCTTCAAGTACTGGCGCTAAGTCAAGTACAGAGAATGGAATACCACGATAAGTCTTCATTTTATCATGAAACATAATAACAACTCCTTTTAATAATAATTTGTTCATAGTTTAAATGATACGGTGTTGAAAGAAAAAGGTCTAACTTTAAGTTTATAACATTGTTACATTATAGGTAATATAAGATTTAATTATTAACAATTAGTATGAGATGTGTTAAGTTTGATAGAGGTATAAAATTGCGGATAAATGAGGGGTAGAAAGTGAAACAATCGGTTTATGATTTAACACATGAAAAATTAACAAATTACTTAGTAGAACATGGTGAGCAAAGATTCCGTGCTAATCAAGTATGGGACTGGTTATATAAAAAAAGAATTAATAACTTTTCAGAAATGAAAAATCTTAATCAATCAACCATTGATTTATTAGAAGAAAACTTTGCAATTAATACGATGGATGTTGAATTAATGCAAGAATCAGAAGACGGAACAATTAAATTTTTATTCAAATTACATGATGGTAATTTGATAGAAACAGTGTTAATGCGATTTGATTATGGCTTATCTGTATGTGTAACCACACAAGTTGGTTGTAACATCGGTTGTACGTTCTGTGCAAGTGGTTTACTTGCTAAAAGTCGTGATTTAACAGCAGGTGAAATTGTTGAACAGATTATGAATGTTCAAAAGCACTTAGATACAAGAAATAAAGAAGAACGTGTCAGTCATATTGTAGTTATGGGAATTGGAGAACCATTTGATAATTATAACAATTTGGTAGACTTCTTATATGTTGTGAACAATCAATCAGGACTTTCAATTGGTGCACGTCATATAACTGTCTCGACAAGTGGACTTGCACATAAGATTTATGAGTTTGCCGATTTAGATTTACAAGTTAACTTAGCGATATCATTACACGCACCAAATGATGAATTAAGAACACAAGTTATGAAAATTAATCGTGCATTTCCAATTGAGAAATTAATGAAATCAGTTGATTATTACTTACAACAAAAGAATCGTAGAATTACGTTTGAATATATTTTATTAAAAGATGTAAATGATCATCCAAAAGAAGCACGTGAATTAGCAAAATTATTGCATAAATTCCGTCATTTAGCTTATGTAAATTTAATTCCTTATAATCCAGTTGATGAACATATCCAATACGAGCGTAGTACGTCAGAAGATATTCAGACGTTCTATCAAATTTTACAGGACAAAGGAATAAATTGTGGTGTGAGACTTGAACAAGGTGTCGATATTGACGCAGCATGTGGTCAATTACGTAGTAAACAAATGAAAAAGAATGCATAAAAAATAAGCGCTTATGATATTTATATATCATAGGCGCTTATTTTTTGAGCTCTTCAGGGCGAGGGATAACTTCTTTTAATTTATCAGCAGCAGTCCTTCCACTCATTGGGATACCTGAGCGATAAGCAGCACGCAAAATAAGGTGTCCAGAAACAGGGGCTGTAATAAAGACAAATATAATCCCTAATAATAATCTAACACTGACGTACGATTCAACTAATAAGAGCGTAAGAAAAGTGCCGAATAAAGTAATTAAAACAGCTAGTGTTGTTGTTTTAGTAGCAGCATGAGCACGAGAGTATATATCAGGGAAGCGGATGATACCAATCGCACTTGCGACACTTATAATCGCTCCAAGTAAAATAATCAATGAGCCGATTAATTCATAAATCTCTTTTGTGCTCAATAATCACACCTCTTTCTAAAAATCTAGCATAAGCAATTGTACTAATAAATGCTAAAATTCCTAATACTAAAATAACATCAAAGAAACTGAAAGTATCGTAAATTAAAGCAACAATAGCAATAACAGAAATTAAATTAACGCCAACAACATCCATAGCAATGACTCTATCAGGAAAGCTTGGACCAATGATGACACGAACAAAAGTAATGGCTATAGAAATACCAAATAAAATCAAAGAAGTAATTAAAATAATATTAACCATTAACGTGTCACCTCCATGATTGCTTTTTCAAATTTTCCAAGAGATTTTTCTAAGTCAGTTTGATATCGATTTATATCCATTGCATGAATATAAAAAACATTTCCTTCTGGATTTACTTCCATGACAACCGAACCAGGAGTTAAAGTTAGTAACATTGCAAGAGCGGTAACTTCCCAATCTCTTTCTAAGGTTGTTTTATAAGTAAAGATGCCTGGCTCGATATTTATATCTGGGCTTAATATATGCTTGATGACAACAAGGCTTGATTGAAGTAACTCAGATATAAACAAGAGAATTAATTTAAAAATAGCGTAAAAGCCGAATAAATAAAATTGCCCTCCAAAAAAGCGTCGCATTAAAAAAACTATAAAAATACCAATCAGAAACCCATTACCAAAAGTTGAAAAGTAGAAATTATTCTCATCTTTTAAAAATACCCACAATAAAGCAATAAATAAGTTTAATAAAAATTGCGATGCCATACATCTATACCTCCCTTATCAATCATTTCCCAAAACAGCATCAATGTAAATTTGTGGATTCATTAACACATTACTTGCATCAGTCACAAAAGGTGCAATAGATTCAGGAGCAAGTCCTAAAATAAAAGTTAAACAAATAAGTATTGCACTAGGAAGTAACGTTAGTGGTTTTAAAGGGATTTGCTCTTCTTCATCAATAATAGTCTCTCCCCAAAATGTACCCATAAATACACGTAAAAGAGAATAAAGGACGACCATGCTTGATAAAAAAGTGACTATCAATAGGGCATAGGAACTTGTTTCAAGTGCACCTTGCCCGACAAGTACTTTTCCTAAAAATCCACTGAGAGGTGGAATGCCAGTAAGAGATAGCACAGTAATAAAAAAGAACCAACCCAGTGTTGGATAGTTTCGAATTAATCCACTCATTGCATCAACACGAGAAGTTTTTGTTAAATAAATAATTGTACCTGCAAGTAAAAATAACAAAGCTTTTACAATCATGTCATGTAATAAATAATAAATACCACCTGTTATACTTGTAGCGGTGAAAATTGCTAAAGCTGCTAAAATAAAGCCGACAGCAATAACGACATTATAAGTAATAACCTGTTTAATATCTCTAAAGGCAATGGCACCAATACTGCCACCAATAATTGTCAAAATAGCCATTACGGCAATAATTGTATGAGTTATTTGAGGCTCGTGATAAAAAATAAGTGAAAAGACACGATATAAGGCATAAATACCAACTTTTGTTAATAGTGCGCCAAACAAGGCTGCAATAGCAGCTGGTGGTACACTATATGAACCAGGCAACCATTGATAAAGTAATAATCCGCTCTTCAAACTAAAAACAAGTAAAAAAACCAGACTAATTACAGTAAGCAGTGGTGTTTGTCCAACTTCTGCAATCCTTTCAGAAGCATGGGCCATATTGAGTGTGCCTATCGTACCATACAAATAAGCAATAGCGATTAGAAAGAAAGAGGAAGCGACAACGTTAATAGCAACATACTTAATCGATTCACGTAATTGGACTTTTTTACCATTTAAAGTAATTAAGGCATATGATGCTAATAACATAACTTCAAAGGTAACAAAAAGGTTGAAAAGATCACCTGTTAAAAAAGATCCATTGACACCTGCAATTAAAAAATTTACAAATGCATAAAAGTAAAGAGTTTCACGTGTTTTACCAATTGTTTGAAAAGCAAAAATAATGATAATCGAACTGAGTAAACTTGTTGTTAAAACAAGTAAAGTCGCAAAAGAATCGGCAACAAAAACGATGCCGAATGGTGCTTCCCAGTCTCCAAATTCGAGAGTGATAATACCTTCTTTTTGAATTAAGTTTAATAATATAATACTTACAACGAATGTTGCAACAAGACTTAGAAGAGTTAAAAGTCTTTGTGTATAAATATGGTTAGGAAAAAAAGCTAAGATGACCCCGACTAGTAATGGAATAACCATTGGCAAAACAACTAAATTATTCATGGTCAACACCACGCATCTCATTTAAATCATCAGTTTTAGTATATTTATAAGTTTGATAGGCAAGGACTAAGAAAAAGGCTGTTACAGCAAAACTAATAACAATGGAAGTTAATATAAGTGCTTGTGGTAAAGCATCGACAAAGCTTGTTTCCTTTTGACTTACAATCGGAACACTATCACCTTTAAATCCACCCATTGCCATAATTAATAAATGAACAGCATGAGTTAGGACGGCTGTGCCAAGAATAACACGAATGATATTTTTAGATAATAGCAGATAAACGGCAACTGTAACCAGAATACCTGATACAATAATAATTAACGTTTCCATTTATTACACATCCTCACTAATGCTTAAAATAATAGTTATTACAACACCAACAACTGCTAAAGCAACACCAAGTTCAAAAAAAGTAACTGTTGAAATTTCACGAACACCAATGAGTGGTATGTTAATTGTAGCAAATGATTGTGTTAAAAAAGGTTTGCCAAATAAAATAGCACCAATACCAGTTAATAAAACAATAAGTGATCCGATTGCGCCAACAATTTTAAAATCAAAAGGAATGCTATACCTAAATGTTTCAATATCATAAGTTAAAAGTAAAAGAACAATGGCTGAAGCTAAAACAAGTCCACCAATAAACCCTCCACCAGGTGCATTATGACCTGAGAAAAATAAATAAATAGCCAATGTTAAAATAATAAAAACAATTAGTTTAGTGACGGAACGTAAAATAAGATCATTTATCTTCAAGGTTATGCGCTCCCCTCTTCTTGTTTGCTTTGATTAAGGTAAAGACGCCAATACCTGCAATGAATAAAACGATAACCTCAAGCATTGTATCAAATGCTCTAAAGTCACCTAAGATTGTGTTAACAATATTAGCAGCACCTGCTTTTTCATCAGAATCTTCAAAGAAACTAGAGATAGAAGTGAATAAACGGCCACTCTTTACCGAAAGTGCTACTAAAGTAAAGACAAGTCCAACACTAGCAGCAATAATAAAGTTTTTCCTTCTTTCTCCAACGGGCGCTCTTTTTTCTTCCCATCTAGGTAAAAAATAGAGTGCAAGTAAGAAAAGAGCTGTAGTAACTGTTTCAATGACAACTTGTGTAAGAGCTAAATCAGGTGCTCTAAAGAGAACAAAAAACAGCGCGATGGTAAAACCGATATAACCATTAATTACAATAGCAGTTAAACGCGAACTCGTTATAATCATACTCAGACCTGCAATGATAATAGTAATGGCAAGAATCCATTCGAATATACCAATGGGTTTATCGCCTGCTAAATTAAACGAAAAAGCATTTAATTTAAAGAATATAAATCCAACTAAAAGTGTAAATGTAATAAATACATATTGGAAATAATGACGTAAATAACCTGTCATATATTTTGATGTCGTATTCTTTGCTAAACGATCAAAAAATATTAATGAGTTATTGTACAATGCATCAAAAGATAGACGCTTAGGAAACAGTTTATAAATAATGTTCCAACGTATGTAAAATGCAAAAATGACTGTTCCAATGACGACAACTCCAAATGTCATAAAGAGTTCGGTATTAAAGCCATGCCAAGCCTTTATTGGTTCAAAATAACCATTTTCAAGATTAGGATAGATATTAAAAACAGCAGGCTTTAATATACTATCAGCTAAAACATTTGGGAATACGAAAATTAAGAAAATAAATACAGCTAAGATACTTGGAGCAAGTAACATACCAAATGAAGCTTCTTTTGCTTCTGATAATTTCTTTTCTTTTGGTTTACCAAGAAATGTTTTAAAGACAATAATCATACTATAAATAAATGTAAATACACTTGCTATCCAAGCAATAATGGGAAATAGGACACCAATAGTATTAAGCGAAAAGAAATCAAATTCATTTACGCTTAACATGACTTGAAAAAACATTTCTTTACTTAAAAATCCATTAAATGGGGGTAATCCAGCCATTGAAAAGCTTCCAATTAAAGCAATTGAAAATGAAATAGGCATAAAGAGCATTAACCCACCGAGTCTGCGAATATCTCTTGTCCCAATTTTAAAATCAAGAATACCTACAACCATAAATAAAGCACCTTTAAATGTTGAGTGGTTGACTAAATGAAACAAAGCGGCAAAAGCAGCTTGAGTGTACAAGGCTTCATTTATTGTAATAGTCGGGTGTAGAGATAAAGAACTTACTCCGAATAAACTCATGACTAAACCTAGTTGGCTAATTGTTGAATATGCGAGTAAAGCTTTCAAATCGGTTTCTCTAATTGCAGAAAAAGCTCCCCAAAACAGAGTGATTAAACCCGTTATACTAACTGCATAGAACCAAACAGCGTCTCCGCCAAAAATAGGTGTAAATCTTGCAACGATGTAAATACCAGCTTTAACCATTGTTGCAGAGTGCAAATAAGCACTAACCGGTGTAGGTGCTTCCATTGCGTCTGGCAACCAAATATGGAATGGAAACTGTGCTGATTTAGTAAATGCACCTAATAAAATTAAAATCAAAGCGGGTATAAAGAGAATGTGTTCTTTTAAAGGAATAATTAGTTCAAATGTTTCTCTAATACTGAAAGTTCCTGTGATTTGATAAAGCATTAAAAAGCCGATTAACATGCCTAAACCACCAAAGACAGTAATTAGTAAAGATTTTTTAGCTCCATATCTCGAGCCTTTACGCTGATACCAAAAAGCAATCAGTAAAAAGGATGAGATACTTGTCAATTCCCAAAAAGCGTATAAAATCATCATATGATCTGAGAAAACGACACCAAGCATACTGCCCATAAATAATAATAAATATGTGTAAAAATGTCCGAGATTTTCAGAGAAGTCTAAATAGAATATTGAATAAAAAACGACCAAAGCACCAATACCAGTAATTAGCAGGCCGAAAATTAAACTTAAACCGTCAATATAAGAAGTTAAATTAATGTTAAAAGTGGGAATCCAATTCAAGGTTTCAGTGAATGATTCACCTTGATTTATTTGTGGTAAATATGTTATTAGTGTTATAAATAAAATGACAGGAACGATTAAAACAAACCAACCAATATGTATTTTAAAATGCCTTCTATAAATAAAAGGAATTAATAAAGATGCAAGGAAGAGAAGAAAAATCGCCATATTTAAAGTGAGCAACACAGTTCCTCCTTTGTCTAGATTAAAAATATATACTTATATATTATATACTATATAGAATGAACGTGCATCCAATACAGATAAAAAATAACAATTAAAATAAGTAGAAATATTTATTTGTTTTTAGTAGACTAGAAAAATAGAATTGATTTAATAATGAAACTCACTTCAACATACCATTATATTTAACTTATGATATAATAGATTGATATAGAAAATACATGCTAAAAGCAGAAGAGGTGACGGTTGATGAGTGCAAATGCTATGAGCCATATGGATGAACGAATTCTTGTATGTGTTTATTATGGACCGAATGGTAGAAGACTCATTAGGCGTGGATATGAATTAGCACGAATGACAGGTTGTCCATTATATATTTTAACAGTAGATCGCTTGCCTTTTGATGAATTTGATGCAGAAAAAGCAAGTTATGTAGAAGAATGGAAACAATTAGCAGAAGAGCTCGGAGCTGAAAAATTCATTTTAAAAGATAATGAAGCACGCCCAATAGTTAAAGTTATTAAAGAAGTGGCATATAAACACAATATTACACAAGTGATCATAGGTGAAACACCTCAAAATAGATGGGAAGAAATAACGAAGGGTTCGTTTATTAATGTATTACTAAAAGAGCTTGTTTTTATAGATGTTCATATCGTTTCGGTAAACCGTGCACTTGAAAGTGGCGATGAAGCAATTTATGAAAAAGGAATTAGAGGATACCTGCAACGTGTAGAAGATAGTTACGTTCTTAGTTTTACCAAGTCGAAAAAGAATTATTTTGAAGGTGTATTTTATAAAGAAATTGGTACAGACTTTGATAACGGTTATTTTAAATATGTGTGTGGTGGAAAATCACATGAAGTAGAAATTCATGATGGTAAAGTATTGGAAGAGATTAAAGATCCTCCTAATTTACCTGTTGAAAAATAAAAACTTCTTTGTTGAATGATTATTCAACAAAGAAGTTTTTTTATAACGCATAATTAAGTTCGGTTAAAAATTGTTTGATTTTCATATCTTGAATAAGGTAATCTGCAAAAGGATCTAACTCAGTAGGCTCACTGTTTACGATAACTAATTTAGCACCATTTTCTTTTGCTAGCATAGGAAACATATTTGCAGGTGAAACAGAAAGTGAAGAACCTAAAACAATAAATAAATCAGCTTTTTGGGTAAGTACTTCAGCTAATTCGAATGTGTCTTGCGGTAAATGTTCACCAAAAAGAACAATACCCGGCCTAATTGTGCCTCCACAGTCGCAACGCGTTTTTCCAGCTAAATAATCAGTCCGAGAAATTTGTTTTTTACATTCATGACAGTGCATATCTCTAAATGAACCATGTAGTTCGTATACTGTTTTGTTACCAGCGTCTGAATGAAATCCATCGACATTTTGTGTAATAATACCATCAATAATATTATTTTTTTCCCATTCAGCTAAAATGCGATGTCCTTCATGTGGTTGATATTTATTAATTTCGCCTAATCTATACTGATAAAACTGTGTAAATTCAGCTTCATTGTGCAAAAGTGCATTAATATTAGCTAATTCATTAGGATTGAATTTTTCCCAAAGCCCTCTATCTTTCGAACGAAAATCAGTCAATCCACTCTCTGTTGACATGCCTGCTCCTGTGAAAATCACTGTTGAATTGGCTTCTTTTAATAAATGTAAAACTTCTTTCATTTTATCCCTCCGAAGTATGAAAAAACTCATAGATATCTATGAGTTTTACTTTAAATATTTCCAAGATCAATCATGGTGTCAGCTACTTTAGTAAAACCAGCAATGTTAGAGCCGACTACTAAATTATTTGGCTGTCCATAAGTTTGTGCAGCTTTTGTACAACGACGATAGATACGTTTCATAATCACCTGTAATTGATCGTCAACTTCTTCAGCTGACCAAGCAAGACGTGAACTATTTTGCGCCATTTCTAATGCAGAAGCAGCGACACCTCCAGCGTTGACAGCTTGTGCTGGACCAAATAAAATATTGTTTTCAATAAATAAATCAATCGCTTCGCTAGTACATGGCATATTTGCACCTTCAGCAACAACTCTAACACCATTTTGAATTAAGCTTTTGGCAGAGTCTTCATCAACTTCATTTTGAGTAGCACAAGGAAGTGCTATATCACAAGGAACAGACCAAATTTTTGAGCCATCGTCAAAGTATTCAGCGTGAGGATGTGTATTAACGTATTCACTAATCCGTGCATTCTCAGTTAATTTTAATCGTTTAATTGTTTGCAGACTTAATCCGTTAGGATCATAAACATATCCATTTGAATCACTGCATGCAACAACTTTAGCACCAAGTTTAATTGCTTTTTCCATTGCATAAATAGCGACATTACCCGAACCAGATGTAATTAATGTGGCATTTTTAAAGCTTAAATTATTATCTTTTAGCATTTCATCTACAAAATAAATTGTGCCATAACCTGTTGCTTCTGTACGTCCACGACTTCCACCGTAATTTAGCGCCTTACCAGTTAAAACACCTGCGTGATAAGCACCTTGCAGTCGTTTGTATTGACCAAACATATAACCAATTTCACGTTTGCCCACACCAATATCTCCAGCAGGTATATCAGTATCAGGTCCAATGTGGTTAACTAATTCAGTCATATAGCTTTGACAAAAGCGCATAATTTCCTGATTAGATTTTCCTTTAGGGTCAAAATCAGCTCCCCCTTTACCACCACCAATTGGTTGGCCAGTTAAGGAATTTTTAAAAATTTGAGTAAGCCCTAAAAACTTCATAATACTTAAGTTAACAGAAGGATGGAAGCGAATACCCCCTTTATAAGGTCCAATTGCACTATTAAATTGGACACGATATCCTCTATTAACTCTCATGTTATTTTCATCATAAACCCATGGAACTCTGAACATGATCATTCTTTCTGGTTCAATAATACGTTCAAGGATATTATGTTCCATGTATGTGCTATTTTTCACAAAGACGGGTATAAGAGAATTAAATAACATTTTTGCGGCTTGTAGGAATTCTGTTTCATGTGGATCGCGCTCCTCAAGCTTTTGATAAATACGATTCATATAATCAAGGACAGCTTGTTCTTCTTTAGTAATTGTTTTTTTATTTAGGCTAAACACTTATGTGTGCCTCCTTCTAGCAACTAGAATCTGTAATTTTAGCAATAAATCCATATGTATATATTGTACACAATTAATTCAATCTACACAATGCTAATAATAGATATTATTAATCACATTATGAGATAATGAAAACATAAACAACTATATAGTCAATATTTCATAATTAAAATACATGAATAAAAGGATGAATAGTATGGAATTAAGACAAATCAAGTATTTTATAGAAGTTGCTAAGCGTGAACATGTTACAGAAGCTTCTGAAGCACTTCACGTAGCGCAGTCAGCGGTAAGTCGACAAATTGCTAATTTAGAAGCAGAGCTAGGTGTTGATTTATTTATTAGAGAAGGACGTCAGGTGAAATTAACATCCATAGGTAAAATATTTCTAGCACGTATGGAAAAAGCAGTTAATGTTATTAGTGATGCTGTTCAAATTGTAGATGAATATATTGAACCAGAAAAGGGAATGATTCATATTGGTTTTCCAACTAGCTTGTCAACATATGTATTACCCAAAGCGTTGTCATTTTTTAGAGATGAATATCCAGAGGCTAAGTTTGAGCTATATCAAGGTTCATATACCGAGCTAATTGAATCCGTTGTGAGTGGAAAAATTAACATTGCCTTACTTGGGCCTGTACCTAAATCACATAAAAAAGTGAAGAGTACTATTTTATTTACTGAAGATTTGGTTGCACTTTTACCCAAAGATCATTTTTTAGCTAATCGAGTATCGATTAAATTAACAGAATTACAAAATGAGTCATTTGTTTTATTTCCAGAAGGATATGTCTTAAGAGATTTAATTGTTAAAGGGTGTTCGGAGCGTGGCTTTAAACCAAAAGTTTCTTTTGTTGGACAAGATGTAGATGCAATAAAAGGACTTGTTTCAGCAGGTTTAGGTGTAACCTTAGTACCAGAAGTTACTTTAGTCGATGCCTTGCCGCGGGAAACAGTAAGGGTTCGAGTGACTGATCCAAAATTAACTCGCTCTGTCGGTGCGATTATTCCAACTGACCGAGAATTATTACCGACTGAAAAATTATTTTTAGAATTTATAAAAAAATATTTTATGCGTTTAGAAGAGTTTCAAAATTAATAAAACATGTACAATTTTTTAAAAATTGTACATGTTTTATTGTTATTTTTATTATCATATGCTAAGATTCACATATCGAATAAAACGATATATAGATATAAAAAATTATTCCAACACAATATATAGTATAAAATCTAATTAAATACGTGTCAGGGAATCTAGTCCAAAGCTAGAACTGCACCCGCAACTGTAGTGGTAAATTACTAATTACCAAAGTCAGATTACTGAGCGTATTTAAAAAGTTTCGCAATCTTCGGGGATGAAGACTTAGAAACGCCTAAGATAGATAAAGATATCTATTATAGCCGTTTGTCCTAATCTCGGATGAACAGCTATAATAGATATTTTTTTATGTCTAAATAATAAATACAAATGAATATTATCTAGGAGGAATAACAAATGACAACTATAACAACAGAAAGTAAAAATACAATTGAAAAAATAATTTCAGAAACAACAAAAAATTTAAATATAGAGGTAGAAAATTACAAAGAAAAATCATTTAGAATAATCAATGAACATGATAGTGAAGAAAAGATGATTGATATATTAATAAAGAATGCCTTAGAAAATATAGACGAAGCAAATCCTGATTGGACATACGTAGCTAGTCGAATATACATGAAAGGACTCTACAAACAAGCTGCTAACAATCGTCATTATGATCCGGAAAGTAAATACGGAGATTTTTATCATTTAATTAAAACGTTAACTGAAAAAGGTATTTATTCTAAATTACTTTTAGAAAAATATTCAAAAAATGAAATTCGTAAATATGAACAAGCCATTGATCATCAAAAAGACGAATTGTTTGATTACTTAGGCTTATACACTTTTGCTACACGTTATTTAGCAACGGATCATGCTAAGAATCTATTTGAGTTACCACAAGAGCGTTGGATGATTATCGCGATGTATTTAATGCAAGATGAAGTTGAGTCAGTTCGTTCTGAACGTGTCTTAGAAGCATACTGGGCTTTAAGCAATCTATTTATGACAGTAGCTACACCGACAATGAACAACGCGGGTAAAACACATGGACAATTATCGAGTTGTTTTATCGATACAGTTGATGATAGTTTACAATCAATTTACGATGTGAACTCTGATGTCGCTCAACTATCTAAAAATGGTGGAGGAATAGGTGTCTACATGGGAAAGGTACGTGGTCGCGGCAGCGCAATAAAAGGGTATCAAGGTATGTCGAGTGGAGTTGTGCCGTGGATACGTCAATTAAATAATACTGCTGTCAGCGTCGACCAATTAGGTACGCGTAAAGGTGCAATAGCAATTTATTTAGATATTTGGCATATAGATATTGAACCTTTTTTAGATTTAAAATTAAATAATGGCGATGAGCGTATGCGAGCACATGATATTTTTCCAGGTGTGACGCTTCCAGATTACTTTATGGAACAAGTCGAAGCACGTGGTGATTGGTATTTATTTGATCCGCATGAAGTTCGCCAGGTGATGGGTTATTCACTCGAAGATTTTTATGATGAAAAAAAAGGTAGTGGTTCGTGGCGTGAGAAGTATTTAGAGTGTGTTGCTCATGAAGGGTTATCAAAACGTAAAGTAAAAGCAATTGATTTAATGAAGCGGATTATGATTTCACAACTTGAAACAGGTACACCGTTTATGTTTTATCGTGATGAGGTAAATCGTCAAAATAATAACGACCATGAAGGTATTATTTATTGTTCTAACTTGTGTACTGAAATTACACAAAATCAATCACCGACAGAGTTTTTAGAAGAATATGTAGAAAATGATAATGTGATTGTTAAAAAATATAAAGCCGGCGACTATGTTGTTTGTAATTTAAGTTCAATTAATTTAGGAAAAGCGGTTCCTGCTGATGTTTTAGAGCGTTTGATAAGCATTCAAGTAAGGATGCTTGATAATGTCATTGATATCAATACATTACCAATTAAACAAACAACGCTAACAAACCAAAAGTATCGCGCAATAGGTCTTGGGACATTTGGGTGGCATCACCTATTAGCTCTTAAAGGAATAGACTGGGAGTCAGAAGAGGCTGTTGCTTATGCAGATGAATTGTATGAGCGAATTGCTTACTTAACTATTAAAGCAAGTATGGAAATAAGTAAAGAGAAAAATAGTTATCCTTTATTTAAAGGGAGTAAGTGGGAAACTGGGGCTTACTTTGAACAAAAAGGATATGACACTCTTGAGTGGAAGGAGTTAAAAGAAGAAGTTAAAGAGCATGGTATTCGTAACGGTTATTTAATGGCTGTAGCACCGAACTCTTCAACATCTATCATTGCTGGTTCTACAGCAAGCATAGACCCAATATTCAAAGTGTTTTATCACGAGGAGAAAAAAGATTTTAAAATACCAGTTGCTGCACCAGACTTAACACATAAGACGTATCCTCATTATCAAAAGTCAGCCTATATCTTAGACCAGAGATGGTCAATTAAACAAAATGCAGCACGTCAAAAACATATTGATCAAGCAATTTCATTTAATATGTATGTACCAAATACAATTCGTGCATCAGTATTATTAGATTTACATCTGCAAGCATGGGATTCAGGATTAAAAACATCTTACTACGTGCGCTCAACTTCAACAGATATTGAAGAATGTGAATGGTGTCATTCATAAATATTGAATGAAAGGGTGTTATAAATGTCTAAAAGAAAACGAGCGATTATTTGTTATTTAAGTTATAGCGGGAATACTGAAGAAGTTGCTCAATTAATCGAAACGAAATTGATAGCAGAAAAAATTGAGGTAGATATGTATGAAATCGGAATCGATCCACCAGTTAACTTAAATAATTATGATTTCATTTTTCTTGGTACATTTACATGGGATTATGGAAGTACACCTGATGAAATGAAAGATTTTGTACTAGAAGTTGGTTATAAACCGAAAAACATAGCTGTCTTTGGCTCGGGAGATACACAATTTGGTGGCGATGAATTATTTTGTCGTGCAGTTGATCGCTTGGCAAAATTTTATGAAAGTGAAGTCCCACCATTAAAAATAGAACAATCGCCCAGAGGGTCACAAGAAAAAAATGTAAATACATGGTTGGAAGGGGTAATATTAGATGTCGCATCTATTGCTTGAAAAAGCTAAAACATTAGAGCCACGTAATCCAAATAAATCTACAGGTGTATTTGGAGGAAAATCAAGTGGTATTTTAAATTGGAATGATATTGCTTATCCGCATTGGTATAAAATATATAAGCGTTTAATTGGAAATTATTGGCAAGCAGATGAAGTCGATATGACAAGCGATGTTAGAGAGTTTAAAAATTTATCAGAAGCGGAAAAAGATGCATACTTGAAAATCATTGGATTATTATCAACATTAGATGCACCGCAAACACGTACTGCTTTACTTATTTCACTCTATGCAACAGATCCATCAATACAGTCTATAATGGCTGTTATTGCACAGCAAGAAGCAGTTCATAATGAAAGTTATTCATATGTACTTTCCTCTGTTGTTTCATTGGATGAGCAAAATACATCATTTCAACTCGGAAGAACTGATGAAATATTATTAAAAAGAAATGATGCAATCATGAAACATTACAATGCTTTTGTTGAAGAACCAACAATAGAAAACATTTTAAAAACGTTAGTTTATACAGTTTTACTTGAAGGAATGTTTTTCTATTCAGGCTTTGCTTTCTTCTACAATTTAGCAAGACATAATAAAATGGTTGGAACATCAACAATGGTGAGTTATATTAATCGTGACGAGCTTGAACATGGAAGGTTTATATCGGAATTGTTTAGAGCAACGCTTGGAGAAAATCCTGAGTATAACACAGAAGAATTTACGACATGGGTGTATGAAGCTTTTAATGAATCAGTTGAATTGGAGATTGAATGGTCAACTTATGTCCTTGAAGGATTAGAAGGAATAGATTTAGTTGAAATGTCAGGTTATATTAAATATCGTGCAAATAAAATGCTACGTATGATGGGATTAAGTGAGATTTATCCTGATTATGTAGAAAATCCAATGAAGTGGATTCGGGCATATGTTGATAGTTTTGATGATACAAAAACAGACTTCTTTGAACAAAGATCTCGTCAATATACAAAGACAAGTGAGTTAAATGGATTTGATGATTTATAAAGAAAAAACTATTCTCTTATTATAGAGGATAGTTTTTTTGATTGAAAAACATCTTCATAATCATTAAAAGGTATGTAACTATTAATCTGTTATGTTCTCATGTATAATTGAATGATACTAATTAGTTCGTGAAGGGCAATGATAGAATGAATGTCAAGAACGATACAATAAAAAATAACGATAGAATATTTTCGCGAGATTTTCTTTTTATTTGGTTAGCAAACTTTTTTATATTTATAGGGTTTCAAATGACTTTGCCAACACTTCCCATATTTGTTAAAGAATTAGGTGGAAGTGATCAGATAGTAGGTCTAATTGTAGGCGTATTTACATTCTCAGCATTATTACTTCGTCCGTTTGCAGGAAACGCACTGGAAACGCGAGGGCGTCAGGTTGTATACTTATTTGGTTTATCCTTGTTTGTTATATCGGTAGGTGCCTTTGCTTTTGCGACAAGTATATTTATGTTAATTGTCATGAGGGTGTTGCAAGGTGTAGGTTGGGGATTTTCAACAACAGCATCAGGAACTGTTGCAACAGACTTAATACCGCCTAAGCGACGCGGAGAGGGTATGGGTTATTATGGACTCTCAAGTAACTTAGCCTTAGCATTAGGACCAGCGCTGGGCTTGAGTTTAGTAGGTGTTATATCATTTAAGCAGTTATTTTTAATTGCTTCTGCGATGGGTTTAATCGCGTTGTTATTAGCATTAATGATACGTTATAAAAAAGTAGAAGAATCGCCTGATAAAACAACAACAGTTAAATTTGATGTTTTTGAAAAATCAGCAATTAACCCATCAATTCTATTGTTCTTTATTACCTTAACGTTTGGTGGTATTGCAACATTTTTACCGTTATACGCTATCGAAAGATCTGTTGAAGGTATCTCTTTGTATTTTGTTGTATATGCTATATTTTTAATGATTTCACGACTGATTGCGGGGAAAATATATGATGAGAAAGGTCATATGTATGTTTTTCCACCAGGTGCTTTAATGATTTTGATAGCAATGATATTGCTTGCTTGGCTACCTAGTACACTAGTACTCTTACTGGCTGCTGCTTTCTATGGGTTTGGTTTTGGAAGTGTCCAACCTGCATTACAAGCATGGGCAGTTAATAGTGCTGCTAAGAACCGAAAAGGAATGGCAAATGCTACTTTCTTCTCGTTTTTTGATTTAGGAGTTGGAATAGGTGCGATGGGGTTTGGAATTATAGCAAATCAGCTTGGTTATAGATATATTTATATCATATCAGCATTGTCAATTATTAGTGCAATTATTTATTATTTTTATTTATATATTAGAGCTAAACGTGAAACCAAATCATATAATTTTTAATTAAGTTTTAAAAAGGTAGGTTTTAATTAATGAGTAAATTAAATCGAGAAAATATAAAAAATCGTTTTCCATCTATCGTCTTTAAGCGTGGATTAGCTTATTACAATAGCGAAAGTGTAACCGATGTGTTGTATGATAAAAATAATGATATTTGGAATGCTAATGTCCAAGGAACGGAATCATATTTTGTTGAAGTAGATGTTAATAAATTTGAAAATGACAATGGCAGTTATGGCTTTTGTGAATGTCCAGCATTTCATGCTTATGGTTATTGTAAACATTTGGTAGCAGGTCTGCTTGAAGTAGCTGATCGCTTAAAACTAACATCAAGTGATTTAAAGTATGAAATCTCTGACCAGTTTATTAGAGCGCTTGTATCATCAAATGATAACCCAATTAATGTGATGTCAGATAGATTGCCAATGAATGTTGAGTTTACATGTAAATGGGATAGCGAACACCAAATATTTATTCAATTAAAAGTTGGTTGGGAGAGACTGTATGTAGTTAAAAACATTACAGATTTTCTAAGTAACATATTCGTAGGAGAAATTCATTATTTTACGGATAATTTCACTTATGATCCTGAAGAGCATTATTCTTTAGAACAAGATATAGAAATATTTAAGTTCTTGCAACATATAATAGCTGGAGAAAAAGTTTATACAAGTTCGAACACACCAAGTTACTTTAGAGAAACATCAGGTGGTCGACATGTCATTATTCCACCTATTGCTATGAAGGATTTATTAGCTAAGATTGTTAAACGTAATTTTATTGTGGAACAACAAAGTCAAATTTACAGTTCAATTTCTGTTGTTGAAAATGAACTTCCTTTTAATTTTTCACTTGAACATGACACAAATAATGAATTGATGTTACAAATGAATAATGTTGAAGAGTCTATTTATTTTGAACTATACGAGTTACTATTTTCTAAAGGAACTTTTTATTATCCCACGCCTTCTCAAACAATTGTTTTAAAACAACTGTTTCAATTAGGGATGATGGATCATGAATTTCCAATTGCACAAGAACAAGCAGACACTTTTTTATCAGAAGCTTTACCTTTATTAAAGGATGTAGGTGAAGTGACTGTTTCAGAATCTGTCTCATCAGACATTGTCGAATATCCTCTGCGAGCTAAATTGTCATTGGAACAAAAAGAAGGCCGTATTATTGGTGAACTCCAGTATTTTTATGGAATATATGAAGTAAGTCCTTTTAATGATTATCAAGAACGAGAAGTTTTTATTATTAGAGATGTAAAAAAAGAAACATTAATAATGAATTTAATCGAACATGCTAACTTTAGGTATAATGGAATAAATCTTTATTTAGATATTGAAGAAGATGAAGCCCTTTATGAATTTTTATACCATATCTTACCGCGATTAAATGAAGAACTAGAGTTATTTTTAACTTCTGATATTAGTGATTTAATGATTGAAGATGAGCCTGTGCCAATAACACAAGTTGAAGTTGATAACCAAACCAACCTACTTGAAATAGGATTTGAAATAGAAGGTGTTAGCGAAGAAGAGGTTCAAAAAATATTAGAAGCAGTAATTGAAAAGAAACGTTATTATCGGATGGATTCAGGTTCAATCGTTTCATTAGAAAATGAAGCGTATGATTCAATGAAGCAATTATTTACCGATTTAAAAGTTAAACGTGGAGATTTAGAAGATGCCCAGGTATCAATGCCTGTCTATCGTGGAACACAAATAGATGAATTAGTACAAACAAAAAAGAAATATGATCCGACATTTGAAAAACTATTAGACCAACTAAAGCATCCTGAGGAGCAAGTGTATGAAGTTCCAGAAAACTTAGAAGCTGAGTTAAGAGATTATCAAAATGTGGGTTTCCAATGGTTTAAATCTCTTAGTCATTATCATTTAGGTGGTATTTTAGCTGATGATATGGGACTTGGTAAAACATTGCAAACAATTGCTTACTTGTTGTCAGAGCCATCGGATAAGCCACACTTAGTTATTGTGCCATCTTCAGTTGTATATAATTGGCGTAATGAGTGTAAACGATTTGCACCGAGCTTAGATGTTGAACTAATTGTCGGGACACCTGAAGAACGTGCTGAAATTATTAAAAATAGTAAAAATAAAGACGTTTGGATTACATCTTATGGAACAATTCGTCAAGATGTTTCAATTTATGAACAATTAAGCTTTCAAACGCTTATTTTAGATGAAGCACAATTTATTAAAAACTATGCTACAAAAACATCGCAAGCTATTCGAAAAATATCAGCTAGTCGAAAATTTGCTTTAAGTGGAACGCCAATTGAAAACTCCGTAGATGAATTATGGGCAATTTTCCAAGTGATTTTACCTGGATTAATGCCAAGTTTACGTGAATTTAAAAAGTTAGAACCTATGAAAATTTCATTAATGACAAAGCCATTTATTTTGCGAAGACTAAAAACTGATGTTTTAAAAGAATTACCTGATAAAATTGAATCTGTTCATATGTCAGAATTGACAAAAGATCAAAAAGAATTATATGTAGGTTATTTAAAACAAATTCAAAAAGAAGCGACAGAGTCAATCAATGAAGAAGGTTTTCAAGCAAATAGAATGAAAATACTTGCAGGATTAACAAGGTTACGTCAAATTTGTTCCCATCCATCGATGTTTCTAGAAAATTATGAAGGACGCTCGGGAAAGATGGATGAATTGATAGAATCAGTCCAAACATTTAGAGAAAATGGTAAACGCATGTTGATATTTTCACAATTTACAAGCATGCATACTCTTATTAAAGAAGAACTAGATCGTTTAGGGATAGGCTATTTTTATCTAGATGGCCAAACAAAAGCAGAAGACCGTGTGAAAATGAGCGAACGTTTTAATGCAGGAGAAAATGATATTTTCTTAATATCATTAAAAGCAGGTGGAACTGGACTGAACTTAACTGGTGCAGATACTGTTATTTTATTTGATCTGTGGTGGAATCCAGCTGTTGAAGATCAAGCAGCAGGACGAGCGCATCGTTTTGGACAAAAAGAAGTTGTTCAAGTGATTAGATTTATTACAGAAGGTACAATAGAAGAAAAAATATATGAATTACAACAAAAGAAACGAGAACTTGTTAGTCAAATTATCCAACCTGGTGAGCAAATGTTGCAATCACTTACAGAAAGAGATATTCGAGAACTGTTAAACATTTAATTAAAAACATCCGAATTAAATTTAATTCGGATGTTTTTTTAGAAAAAGCTTGTATTGAATATTCAGATAATATATAATAAGTTTATAAAGAAAAAAGGAGCGATAGAGATGAGAGTTATAAGTAAAGGTGTTTTAAGGTTATTAGCTTCATATATCGCAATCCCTGTAGCATTACTCTTGATGCCGGCTTTTTTATTTACTCAAGATGTAAGCGCTTTCGATGGGTTGGTTAACTTTATAATTGGTGGAGAAAATAAACTTTAAAAATAATAAAACTAGTCGAGGCCAACTGTCTTCAGCTAGTTTTTTTGTTGTCTATTATACAATATAATTTCAAAGGTAAGTTAAAAACATATACAAACTATGTTCTGAAGCGTTATAATTGAATTAACGGTAAAAAGATTAGAGGTTGTATAATGAAAACTAAATATTCAAAAATAACGTTTAAAATAGCATTAATTATCATTTTTATGATTTCATTATTATTTGGTGTTGTCTATTTAGTTAATGAAAAATCAAAATCATCTGTGAAATCAGTTTTAGTAGATCCTTTTTTAACACAAAATGTAAAAAAACATCAACCAACAATTGAAAAGTATGCTAAAGAATATGGGGTAGAAAAACATATTGATACGTTGCTTGCTATGATGATGCAAGAGTCTGGTGGAAGGGGAAACGATCCCATGCAATCATCAGAGAGCTTTTGCGGTGAGGTTGGTTGTATTGATAATCCTGAAAAATCAATCGAGCAAGGTGTAAAATATTTTTCTGAAAATTTGAAAGCAGCAAAAGGCGATGTGCGTTTAGCTGTTCAATCATACAATTTTGGTACTGGATTTTCTAATTATGTTAAAGATAGAAATGAAGATTTTAGTCAAGAAATTGCAATACAGTTTTCTCAAGAAATGTATGCAAAGGCTGAAGATAAATCAATTTATACATGTTTGAGGAAAGAAGCAAAAGCATATGATGCTTGTTATGGCGATATCTATTATGCGAGAGATGTGATGAAGTATCAAAAAGCGTTTGCAAAGAAGTAATTATATAATATATGATTATAGTGTTATGATGAACTATGTAAATGTTAATTTATAGGAGGAATTAATCATGTCAAAAGAAATACACACAGAAAATGCACCAGCTGCAATTGGTCCATACTCTCAAGCGATTGAAGCTGGAGATTTTATTTATTTATCAGGTGCAATACCAATTAATCCAAAGACAAATGAAATTGCAGAAGGTATAAAAAATCAAACATTGCAAGTGATGGATAATCTTCAAGCAATTCTTTCAGAAGCTAATACTGATTTTTCTAAAGTTGTTAAATTTACAATTTATTTAAGTTCAATGGAAGATTTTGCGGTCGTGAATGAGGTGTATGGTAGTTATTTAAAAAAACCATATCCAGCTCGAGCGACAGTAGAAGTAAGTCGTTTGCCAAAAGATGTATTGGTAGAAATAGATGCTGTCGTTTATAAAAAATAAAAAAACTTGCTAACTTCGTTATTAAGCGAAGATAGCAAGTTCTTTTTTTATTGCTATTTTTATATTATCAAGGCATTCTTCAACAGTTTTACCATGAATTAATTTTCCATTAACATGCGCATATGGACTTGCTGCGCATAAACCACAGTAAGAAAGGCATTGATTGACTAATACAGCAACTTCAGGAAACTCTGTTTCAATAATACCTTCTATATTAATTGATGTGATGGCATTTGCGCTACAAACATCAACAATAACAATTCCCAAATGATCACATTCTTTCATTAAATTTTATTATCTAAAGTATATAGTAAAAAGTTAGTTTTGAAAACTTTTTTTCTTATTAAACATTATAAGTGTGATAATACCGCCGATAATTAAGAGAGCGCTAGTAACAAAGAAGACACCAGAAAAACCAAAAGCACTTGCAACAAAACCACCTAGAGCAGGCCCAATAATATTACCTAAAAATCGTAAACTTGTATTATATCCAAGTACTTCACCTTGCATTTCGAGTGGCGCACGTTCTCTAATATAGGCTACTCTTACTGGATCAATTCCACCTAATGTGAGACCAATTAAAAATCTGAGAATAAGTAATTGGCCAAATCCTGTGACAAAAGCAAGAGGGAAATAAACAAGACCAACAAGAAATAAAAGTGTGATAATAATTTTCACATATCCAATTTTATCTCCCAATTTACCCCATCGTCTTGCCATAAGTAAATTACCAAGTCCCGCAATAGAAAAAGCCATCCCTGAATAAAGCGCAATTTGAACAGAGCCACGAAGGTCTTCTACATATAGTGGTAAAATAGGTTGAATACTAAAATGAGCAATTTGTACAACAGCTGACATTAACATGACAATCAACAGCATAGGATCTCTTAAAATGTACAATATAACATCTTTTCTTGAATAAAATTTAGCATAATCAGGATTAGAAATAGTTGCTTGCATATCCTTTACACCAAAAAAAACAAGAAAAGCTGAAGTAAATAAAGTAATTGAAACAAGTTTAAATGTAAATGAATAACCAAAAGAATCGGCAAGAACTCCTCCGAGTAAAGGTCCTAAAAGTGTTCCAGCAACACTTCCAGTTTGTAAGGTGCCTAAAATACGCCCTGCAATTTCTTTAGGTGTTTGGACAGAAATCAACGCTTGCGACATAGGAATAAACCCAGTAAAAATACCCATAAAAAATCGTAGGATAAATAATTCTATGACAGAATTCGCAAAACCCATGAGTAAAACCGTAACTGCTAAACCTGATGCAGAAATAATTAAAATGTTTTTCCTACCATATTTATCTCCAAAACGTCCCCAAATAGGTGAGAAAAAGAAAGCAGTAACAAATGTTATTCCAAAAACAAGACCAGACCATTTTTGGATATAAGCATCTGACTCCACTCCAAAAGTTTGTATATAAAGTGAAATAAAAGGCATGATCATTGTCATGCTAGCAGCGACAAAAAAGTTTGCAAACCACATGATAGATACATTACGTTGAACAAGTTTTTTTTGATAAGAAATAAAAATACACCTTTCCGTTAACAACCTATATGCATTAATTATACGCATATTGTGTTAAAAAACTAAAAAATTGCTCATCCACTATAAAAATTAAAAAGAGTATAGTATAATTTAAAGACTTAAATTAAATAAATGAGGGAATAAATTGGAAAAAATAAATAAATCACAGAAATGGCCGATTATTCTATTTACAATTGGTGTTTTTATGGCTGGACTCGATAATGGCATTATTAGTACAGCTTTAACTATTATCTATGAATCATTTGGTGTATCGCCGTCTTGGGGTGCCTGGAGTATCACATTATATACATTAGGTATAGCCATTAGTGTACCTATTATAGGTAAATTATCAGATAATTATGGTCGCCGTCGTTTATTTATAATAGAAATTGCATTATTTGGATTAGGTTCACTACTTGTAGCGCTTAGTCCTAATTTTGTTTTTCTGTTGATAGCAAGATTTATTCAAGCGATCGGCGGGGGCGGTATTTTTATTATTGGTAGCTCGCACATCTTAGCTACAATGCCTAAAAACAAACAAGGAAAAGCATTAGGGCTCTTAGGAGCAATGCATGGTTTATCGGCAGTAATTGGACCAAACTTAGGCGCTGTTATTTTAAAGTTAACAGGTACATGGCAGTGGATGTTTTTAATAAATATTCCAATTGCATTATTCTTAATTATTTTTGGTTATTTAAAAATACCTGAAACAAAAGCTCAACAAAGCAAACGTTTGGATTTAAAAGGAACAGCTTTGCTAACGCTTAGTATTTTAACGCTGATGTTTGGGATTACAAATATCGATAGTTCAAATATGAGTGAAAGCTTGTTAAGTATTTCTGTTTATCCTTTATTATTACTAAGTATATTTCTATTTATTTGGTTAATTAAATATGAACAATATTTAGAAGAAATAAAAGAAGATCCTATTTTTTCAGCAAACTTACTTAAACAACGACAATTTCAAATTACATTGATCTTAGGGTTGTTTTCGGGTGGATTTTTAGCAGGTATTATTTTTATTCCGTCATATGTTCAACAAGTTTTAAACATACCTGTTGAAAATGCCGGTTTTTGGATGACGCCACTGGCTCTAGCTTCAGGTATTGGTGCAGGTCTTGGAGGTTATTTAACAGATAAGTTAGGTGCTAAATTAACTGTTACTATTTCAGGAGTCGTTGGTGTAATTGGCTTTCTAATGTTTCCAATATTTGTAACCAATGGTTTAATGTTTGTGATAGCGAGTATATTAGCAGGTGTTGGATTAGGTATGATGTTAGGTGCGCCACTTAATTCTTTAATAGGCGAAACAGCTAAAGAAAGTCAATATGGATCTGCATTAGGAACATTGTCATTAATGAGGCAGATTGGACTTACTTTATTTCCGACCATTTTTGCAGGATTTATAACGTCGAGTACTTTAAAAGTAGAACCTATCTTATTTAAAGAATATGGAGAATTAGCTAAAAAAATTATTAACGATAATGGAAATGAAGCAACTGAAGGATTTACCCTTCTGTTAAATAATATTAGTCAGTTATCAGATACTAATTTACAAAATGAAATGTTACAAACTGTAACAAGGATTTTTAAAATAGGTTATGACCAAATGTTTTATACCTCAGCAACCTTAGCATTTTTTGTTATGCTATTAGGTATTTATTTATTAATTAAAGAGAAATAACTTAGACTATTTGAAAGGATATGACAAACTGTAATATATGTCATTGAACATATTTAAACATGTAAATATTGTAATAAGTACTTAATCTCCCTGTTACTGTATTAAGTAAATAAATTTGTTAGTCTATTGTTTGTAAGAAAATTTTGGGGAGGTACTTAATACAATGAAAAGTAAATTAACAAGTCTTATTCTTGGTACGGTATTAGTAGTAACATTTGCACTTGGAACTGAAGCATCAGCAGATAAAGTAGAAGTTAAAAAGGGTGACACTCTTTGGAATATAGCACAAAATAATAATACGACGATAGGTCAGCTAAAGAAAATTAATAATTTAACAAGTCATATTATTTATCCTAAACAAATTCTTGAAACATCAGCATCAAATAATGCAACAGTAAGTAAAAAGCAAGAAACTAACAGTTCGACTTACATAGTTAAGTCAGGCGATAGCTTATCAAAAATTGGTGCACGACACGGTGTGAAAGTTAATGAATTAAAAGATTGGAATAACCTTAGTTCTAGTTTAATTATTGTTGGTCAAGAGTTAACAATTAAAGGTGATGCTAAGAAAGCTGCTAAAAAACAAACAAAGTCGGTAGAGAAGAAATCATCAACAAAACAAACAAAGTCGGTAGAAAAAAAATCTAAAATTAAAGAAAATAAACCTGTTAAAAAATCTGAAAACAAACCAAAATCAGGAAAAACAATGACGATGGAAGCAACTGCTTATACAGCTGAGTGTTATGGTTGTTCAGGTGTAACAGCAACAGGAATTGATTTAAATAAAGATCGAAATAAAAAAGTAATTGCTGTTGATCCATCAGTTATTCCATTAGGATCTCGTGTTCACGTTGAAGGTTATGGTGAAGCAATCGCAGGAGATACAGGTGGTGCAATCAAAGGAAATAGAATTGATTTACATGTACCAACTAAGTCAGAAGCATTTGACTTTGGTAGAAAAAATGTCAAAATTACTGTATTAAATTAATATAAATAAAAAAGCATTCAATATAATATATTGAATGCTTTTTTTTATTC
>Ga0079226_10000113_pt1 | contig 50559 bp, 46 predicted proteins | sample Poulit2014_FD_76345 | JGI IMG/M metagenome (GOLD analysis project Ga0079226, IMG submission 76345) | Agricultural soil microbial communities from Georgia to study Nitrogen management - Poultry litter 2014 | ecosystem: Environmental > Terrestrial > Soil > Agricultural land | place: USA: Georgia...
GAAATAGAGCCACCCATTCTAACTAAAGCAGCTAATTCTGATTTTGCACAAGATTTACTCTTTATTTCTAGCCTAGATAGTTCATTTTTAGTTGATGAAGAGAAAGACATCTTCCAACCTCCTAAAATCCTTCTTTATATTAATTAAATTCATTATACTATATTTATACCTTTAATTTAAAAGATTTATAGATTTTGTCTAAAATCTATATTAAAATAAAGATATATACTTATTATACTTATGGAGGTAGATTTTTCATGAAAATTAATTTAGATTATTCAATTAAAAACTTAGTAAATTTATTAAACATTCCTAGTCCATCTGGAAACACAGAAAAAGCAATTGACTTTGTCGAAAAGAAATTCAATGACTTAGGAATTAAAACTAAAAGAACTAATAAGGGTGCATTAATTGCTACTATTGAGGGGGAAAACAAGTCAAAAGAAGTTACACTTTCAGGTCATGTAGATACTTTAGGTGGTATGGTTAAAGAAATAAAAGGTAATGGCCGCTTAAAACTATCACAAGTTGGTGGCTACGTTTGGAGCACAATTGAAGGTGAATATTGTATTATTGAAACTAGTAATGGGAAAAATTATACTGGTACAATATTGACTACTAAAGCTTCATCCCATGTCCACGGATCGGAAACTGATAAATTAGAACGAAATCAACAAAACTTAGAAATTAGAATTGATAAAAAAGTTAGGTCTAAGGAAGATGTTGAAAATCTTGGTATATCTGTAGGAGATTATGTATTCTTTGATCCTAGGACCACTGTCACAGAAGGTGGATATATAAAATCCAGACATTTAGACGACAAAGCCGGGGTTGCAGCTTTGTTAGGAATTGCCAAATATCTAATAGATAATAATATTACACCTAAATATACTACTAATTTCTTTATTAGCAATTATGAAGAAGTAGGCCATGGTGCAAGTGCTGCATTGCCAGAAAATACATTTGAATTTATTGCTATAGACATGGCAGCCCCTGGCGAAGGGCAAACCTCTGATGAATATAGCGTAACTATTTGTGCTATGGATTCTTCAGGACCTTATAACTTAGAACTTCGAAAAAAACTTATAAATCTGGCTAAGGAAAACAACCTTAATTATAAAGTAGATATATATCCCTACTATGGTTCTGATGGTAGTGCTGCTTTAAAAGCTGGTTACGATTTTAAAGTAGCACTTATTGGCCCAGGGGTAGATGCATCCCATTCTTTTGAAAGAACTCACCAAGATGCTATAGAAAGTACTATAAAGCTAGGAATACTTTACTTAACAAAATAACTTTTACCAAAACCTCTAATATTTTCATGGTTTATTTATTTATTATAGTATAAAACTAGTTTTAGAGGTGATAAAATGAGCTTAAATGAAAAATTTATAATAGATCTTCAAGGCAATAATTATGTAACTTATGAAGGGTTATTAGATTTAGCCCATCAAAACAATTTAAGTTCCATATACGTAGAGCTTCTACAAATCCCTAAAGATGAAAATAATATGACGGCTATTTGCAAAGCTACTGCTACTACTGACAGAGGAACTTTCTCAGATATTGGAGACGCTAGTCCCAAATCTGTAAATACTACTGTAATGCCTCATTTAATACGTATAGCATCTACTAGAGCTAAGGCTAGAGTTTTAAGAGATATAACTAATATTGGAATGACTGCTTTAGAAGAAATAATTGAACAGCCAGTAGAAGAACCTGCTACTAAAAGACAAATTGAAACTATTAAAAAGCTATCTAGAAACCAGGAATTTAATACATCTTATGATAATTTAACAAAAAAAGCTGCCAGTAATATAATAGCTCAACTAATTGATAAGCAAAATAGAGGTCATTAGCAAAGAAAACTAATTATAAGTTTTTTTTGCTTTCTTTTCTTCTACTAATTCCATAATTATTTTACTTATTTTAATATTATCATGACGAATATAATTTTTCTTTACATCTATTAAATCATATTTTAATAGATTAATATTTTTAGATTTAAGTATTTTTTCTTCTTCCTTAGTAATTAATACTGGTTCTGCCCCATCTTCACTATATTTCTCTAAAATTTCCCTTGGTATAGTTTCCTCATTAATTATAATATAATCCAATAAATCTTCCCTACTATGTTTTAAAATTGCTTCTACATGATCTAAAACAGTGTAATTATCCGTTTCTCCTGGCTGAGTCATTACATTAGGAATATATATTTTAATTCCTTTTGAATGATAAATTTTATCTACTATATTATTAACTAATAAATTAGGAATAACACTAGTATATAAACTACCAGGTCCTAGTACTATTACATCTGCTTCTTCAATGGACTCTACTGTTTCTTCCAATGGATAACTCATCTTTGGCTCCATATATACATAATCAATCCTACTTTTTATTTCTTTTCCAACTATAGGTATATTAGATTCCCCTTCTACCTCTTGTCCATTTTCAAAAACTGCGTATAATTTGACATCTTCTAAGGTCATAGGTAATACTTTCCCTGTTACTGCTAAAACATTACAAGTTTCTTTAACAGCTAGTTCAAAACTTCCATATATCTCATTCATCGCAGCAATAAATAAGTTTCCTATATTTTGACCCTCAAATTTTCCCTCACTAAATCTATATTGAAGCAATTTTTCCATAGAAGGCTCAGTATTAGCTAATGCTAGTATGCAACTTCTAATATCTCCCGGAGGTAGCATGCCCAAATCTTCTCTTAAAACTCCTGAGCCTCCCCCATCATCTGCCACTGTTACTATAGCAGTAATATTTGAAGTAAATTCCTTTAGTCCCCTCAATAAAATTGAAACTCCTGTACCTCCACCTATAACTACAACCTTAGGTCCTTTAGCTAAGGTATTTCTTTTACTTGAATTTTTCATATTCTTTCCCCTTTTTCTACTTGTTACAATCCCTATGACTTACAATAACCCTATTATCATCCTTTAACAGTTTCTCATAAAGTACATTTGCAATAGTCACAGATCTATGCTTACCCCCTGTACAACCAATACCTATGACTAATTGGCTTTTCCCCTCCTTTATATAATGTGGAATTAAATAACTTATCATATCATATAGTTTATCAATAAAAACCTGTGCTTCCTCCCATTTTAGTACATAATTTCTTACACCTTCATCCATACCAGTTAATTCTTTAAGTTCTTCTATATAATAAGGATTAGGCAAAAATCTTACATCAAATACTAAATCAATATCTAAAGGTACCCCATATTTAAAACCAAAAGAAACTACCGAAATAGTTAGTTTCTTTAATTCTTTTCCTTCTAAAAAAATTCCATTTATCTCTTCTTTTAACATAGCAATAGTTAAATTAGAAGTATCTATGACGTAATCAGCTTTTTGTTTAACCTCCTCTAATATTTGTCTTTCTTCTATAATTCCATCATTTATTCTACCATAAATAGCTAAAGGGTGAGGCCTTCTATGTTCTTTATATCTTTTTATTAATACACTATCCGATGCATCTAAGAAAAGAATTCTATATTTTATTCCTTTATCCTCTAGTGTTTTTAAACTTTCAAATAAATCATTAAAAAATTTCCCACCCCTAATATCTGCAACTACTGCTACTTTTTCAATGTTTCTTTTTGATTCATAACATAGTTCAGCAAAATCAGGTAATAAAGTTGGTGGAAGATTGTCCATACAATAATAACTCATATCCTCCATAGCATTTAAAGTTTGACTCTTCCCCGCTCCTGACATACCAGTTACAATTACAAACTCTATATCCATTTACTTCACCTCCAAAATCATTTTTCTACATTAATAATTCTACTTATGGGAACATTGGCTCCTATCGCTATTTTTATACCTTTTTCAACCTTTCCTACATCCTTAGGATCATGAGCATCGCTATTTATATAAAATTTCACATCCTCTTCTAAGGCTATTTTTAAATTCTCTGAGGATAATTCACCATGATGTGAATTTATTTCTAATGCAGTATTTGCTTTAGCCGCTGCTTTGGAAAGTTCCTTTATATCTACCCTTATTTTTGCATTTGGATGGGTAATAATATCAACGGGATATTTATCCATGGCTTTTATAAAAGCTATAGTATTCATCTTTTTAATCCTATCTTCCAATTTTTTGTTCCATTTTGAAATGAAGTTATAAAAATACACTTTATAGAAATCGCCAAAAGTTTTTGGTAATGCTCCAAAATGATAGCCTAATAATAAAATGTCTAAAATCTCTATTATTTCATCATCTACATCTATACTACCATCATAACTTATAAGATTAGCCTCTACGCCTAGGAGAATTTTCACACCTTCATCTTTATACTTTTGATTCAAAAAATCAATTTCTTTTCTCATTTCATATAACTTTTCCCTTTTTACACCATAAGTTAAATGTCCAGGTCCATGGTCACATATAGCTATTTCCTTCAGTCCTTTTTTTATTCCTTCCTCTACATTTTCCTCAATAGTACCTATGCCATGACTATATATAGTATGGGTATGATAATCCCCGTGTATTTTCATATTTTATTATTTTATCCTTTCTGTTTTTCTCCTATAACCTTCAATTCTGGTTCTAAAATTACATTGTATTTATCTTTTACTGTTTTTTGTATAACCTTAATTAAGTTTTCCACATTATCAGAACTTGCATTTTCAGCATTAATTATAAAGCCCGAATGTTTTTCTGAAACTTGGGCCCCTCCATGTCTTAGACCTTTTAATCCTGAATCTTGTATAAGTTTCCCTGCATAATAGCCTTCTGGTCGTTTAAAAGTACTTCCTGCACTAGGATATTCTAAAGGCTGTTTTGTTTTTCTTCTTCTCGTAAGATCATTCATTTTTTCCTTGATTTCATCATAATTTCCTTCTTCTAATTCCATTTCTACTTCTAAGACTATAAGTTCTTGGTCCTGTACCCTACTACCTCTATATCTAAAATTCATTTCTTCTCCAGAATACTCTACTATTTTACCTTCTTTATCTAATACCTTTACTTTAGATACTACATCCTTCATTTCTCCACCATAAGCTCCAGCGTTCATTGCAATTGCTCCTCCTACAGTGCCTGGAATTCCACTAGCAAATTCCAATCCCTTTAGAGAATGTTTCAATGCTCTTTTACTTAATTTCGATAACAAAGCTCCAGATTGAACTCTAATTTTATTTCCTCTAATATTAATATGACTCAAATTTTCCTCTATTATTATAACAGTTCCTCTTATTCCACCATCTCTAACTAAAATATTACTTCCATTTCCCATAACATAATAATTAACTTTTTCTTTTTCACAACTTTTAACAGCTTCGATTAATTCGTCTTCAGTCTCTGGCACAATAACCTTATCTGCTGGCCCACCAATTTTAAAAGATGTATAATTCTTCATTAGTTCATTATACAATATTTTCAATAAAACCACTCCTAGCATTTATTTTCTATCCTATAATAAATATTATACCCTATTTTGTCAACTGTTCTATCCGTTTTTCCCCATCTTCTATAGCTTTATTGGAGTCCTTTTCACCTATAATTGCTTTTTTAATTTCTTCTTGAAGTATTCTATCTATATCTATCCAATTATCTCTTAATGGTAAATAAAAAGTATAGGATAAGCTTTCTTCTATTTTTTTCATTTTAGGGCTATTTACATACATATCATTTATATCTTTCTTCACGGTAAAAAGACCAATATCTTCTAATGATCTTTGATTAGTATCTTCTGTTAAACTTTTTAAAAATTTGACACACATTTCTTTCTTTTTTTCATCTTCCTGCTCCATTATACCATAGGATAATATTCCATCACTTACTACAATAGGCATATTTATACTTCCTATGGGATAATTAGCTACATCAAAATTAAAACCTTCCCCCTTCTCCTCTAAGTCTTCCAAAACCTTTACCGCCCAACTTCCCGTTGGATATACAGCTACCTTTTTATCTTTATAAAACATTTCCCAACATTCTTCCTCATTCATTATGCCGAAAAAACCTGGTGTAACCTCATATTTTTCCTTTAAATCAATTACTTTTTCCAATCCATTTATAACTTCCTCTCCATAAAAATTATAATCATCAGTCTTTTCATTAAATATCTCTGCTCCATCAGACATAATAATACCCCATAAATTATAATAACCTGGCGTTATAAAAGAATTAAAACCAAAATAATCAACTATTCCTTCTTCTTCATCTGTATATGTAAGTTTTTCCAGTGTCTCTACAAATTCTTCATAGGACCAATTACCATCATTAGGTGGAGGAACTCCTTTTTTATTAAATAAATCCAAATTTAAATACATTGAATATGTAGTTAAAGCCACTGGATAGGCTATTATCTGTCCTTTATAATCAACACCATTCAAAGCTTGGATTTTAATAGACTTTAATTCTTCATCTTCAATGTATTCATCTAAAGGTTCCAACATATTTATATAATTAAAACCATTTCCTACGGGTATTATATCCGGTTTATCCCCTTTACTAAACTCTTTCTCTATATCTTCTAAAGTATTCCAATCCATAGGAGTAAACTTAATATATACACCTGGATTCCTTTTTTCAAAACTCTCTATTTTTTCTTCTATCCAGCTATATCTACTACCTGTCTCTACATTTAATCTAGGATAATCCCAAATATTTATAATACCTTTATACGGTTCTTCCTCTACTTCTACAACAGGAAATAAATCGTTAAAAAAAATATTATATGTCCAAAAAATTATAAATCCTAATAATACTGCTGCTAATATATAATTAATTTTACCATACTTCATAAAAGTCACTCCTCAATATAAAAATATATAGGGAACTATACTTTCCTATATATTATAAAATATTCAATGATTAAGACCTTTATGTAATATTTCTCTTAAACAGTTAAAAGGTAGAGGAATGTTTCACCTCTACCTTTTATTTATTTTATTCTGCTTCTGCCATTTTCTTATATTTTTCATATTTTTCTTTTGCATCTTTTTCAGCTTTTGCAAATAATTCTTCAGCTTGTTCTGGGAAAGTTCTCATTAATGATGAATATCTTACTTCAGATTCTATAAAATCTCTAAAAGATTCTTTTGGTTCCTTAGAATCTAAGATAAATGGATTCTTTCCTTCTGCCTTTAAGCCTGGATTGTATCTATATAGGTGCCAGTATCCTGCATCTACAGCTTTCTTTTCTTGTTTTTGACTTACACCCATTCCACCTTTAATTCCATGACTTATACATGGTGCATAAGCTATTATTAAAGCTGGCCCTGGATAATTTTCTGCTTCAGTCATTGCTTTTATTAATTGATTTTTGTTTGCACCCATAGCTACTTGTGCTACATATACATAGCCATAAGTTGCTGCAATCATTCCTAAATCTTTCTTTCTAATTTCTTTTCCAGATGCTGCAAATTTTGCTACCGCTGCAGTTGGAGTTGCCTTTGATGATTGACCACCTGTATTTGAATAAATTTCAGTATCCATAACTAAAACATTTACATCTTCTCCTGAAGCTAGTACATGGTCTAATCCACCAAATCCTATGTCATAAGCCCAACCGTCTCCACCAAAGATCCAAATAGATTTCTTAATTAGGTAATCTTTAACATCTGCTATTTCTTCTAGTATCTTATCAGCTTCATAATTATTTGTTTTTATATCTAATAGTGGTAGAATCTTAAGTGTTGCTACTTTCGATGCTTTAGCATCATCTTTACCTTCTAACCATTCATTGAAGGCTCCATTTATTTCATCATTTACGTTAAGTTCAATAAAGTCTTTCATTAATTTTTCAATTTTGTTTTTTATTTGAGATACAGCCATTGCCATTCCATAACCATATTCTGCATTATCTTCGAATAAAGAGTTAGCCCATGCTGGCCCTTCTCCATTTTGATTCTTACAGTATGGCATTGATGGTGCTGATGCTCCCCAAATTGATGAACATCCCGTTGCATTAGCAATAATCATTCTATCTCCGAATAATTGAGTAACTAATTTAGCATATGGTGTTTCACCACAACCAGCACAAGCTCCTGAGAACTCTAGTAATGGTTGAACAAATTGACTACCTTTAACATTATATCTTGTTACTAAATCATCTTTTACAGAAACTGTCATTGCATGTTCCCAGTTCTTGGATTGTTCTTCAACTTGACTTTCTAATGGTTCCATAATTAATGCCTTTTCTTTTGCTGGACATACATCTGCACAGTTTCCACATCCTGTACAATCTAATGCACTAACTTGTATACGATATTCAAGACCTTCTAATCCTTTTCCAATAGCCTTCTTAGTTTCAAAACTTGCTGGTGCATTTTTTACCTCTTCTTCATCTAATAAGAATGGTCTAATTGCAGCATGTGGACATACAAAAGCACATTGGTTACATTGGATACAATTATCTAATTGCCACTCTGGAATATTCACTGCTATACCACGTTTTTCATAAGCAGCAGTTCCATGAGGAAACACTCCATCTTCCATTCCAACAAAAGTACTTACAGGTAGTTTATCACCTTCTTGTCTATTTATTGGAATTAGAACATCTTTTATAAATTCCGGTGCCTCTTCAGTAACGGCTGTTTCTGTAGCTACTTCTACATCTTTCCAAGATTCCGGTACATCTATTCTAACTAAGGATTCTATTCCTTTATCTACTGCTTTATAGTTCATTTGAACTACTTCTTCACCTTTTCTACCATAGGATTCAACAATAGAATCTTTTAAATGTTTAACAGCTTCGTCAATAGGTATTACATTTGCCAACTTAAAGAAGGCAGATTGCATAATCATATTTGTCCTTCCACCTAATCCTACTTCTTGTGCAATCTTAGTTGCATCTATAATATGGAAGTCAATATTCTTTTCAGCTATATATTTCTTCATAGAATCTGGAAGATGTTCGTCTAGTTCTTCTTCTGACCAATTAGTATTTAATAAGAAGGTTCCTCCTTCTTTTAATCCATCTAATAAATTATATTGATATACATAAGATTGTTTTGAACAAGATATAAAATCAGCTTCATCGATTAAATAAGTTGATTTAATTGGTTCATCTCCAAATCTTAAATGAGATATTGTAATTCCACCAGATTTTTTACTATCATAGGAGAAATATCCTTGGGCATACATATCAGTGTCGTCCCCAATTATTTTTATGGCACTCTTATTTGCTCCAACAGTTCCATCAGACCCGAATCCCCAGAATTTACATCTAATATTGCCCTCTGGTTCAGCCTTTATTGTTTCTTTAACTTCTAATGATGTATTTGTTACATCATCAACTATTGCTAAAGAAAATCCATCTTTTGGATCTTCTGATTTTAAATTTTCAAATACTGCATTTATATGAGTGGGCGTAGTATCTTTAGAACCTAAACCATATCTACCACCTACAATTAATGGAGTATTTTCTTTCCCATAAAATAAATTACGAATATCTAAGTATAATGGTTCACCAATTGCTCCTGGCTCTTTAGTTCTATCAAGAACAGCAATTTTCTTAACTGTTTCAGGTAGTACATTGAAGAAATGTTCCTCAGAGAATGGTCTATATAAATGAACTTCTACTACTCCAACTTTTTCTCCCTTGTTTATTAAGTAATCAACAGTTTCTTCTATAGCCTCTGTTATTGAACCCATAGCAACAATAACGTTTTCTGCTTCGGGGTGACCATAATAGTTAAATGGCTTATATTCTCTACCAGTTATTTTTGAAATTTCATCCATATATTCTACAACTATATCTACAATATCTTCATAATATGGATTAGCAGCTTCTTTAGCTTGGAAGAAAATATCTGGATTTTGTGCAGTACCTTTAGTATATGGTCTTGAAGGATTTAATGACCTATTTCTAAATTCATTTAAGGCATCATAATCTACTAAATCCTTAAATACATCATAATCCATAACTTCTATTTTTTGAATTTCATGACTAGTTCTAAAACCATCAAAGAAATGTACAAAAGGAACTCTTCCTTTTAAAGCACTTAAATGGGCTACTCCTCCTAAATCCATGACTTCTTGTACACTACCCGATGCTAAAAGCGCAAAACCTGTTTGCCTAGTAGCCATAACATCAGAATGATCACCAAATATAGATAATGCATGACCAGCTACCGCTCTTGCACTTACATGAAATACTGCTGGTAGCAATTCACCTGCCATTTTATACATATTTGGTATCATTAAAAGCAATCCTTGTGATGCAGTAAATGTAGAAGTCAAAGCTCCAGCAGATAATGAACCGTGAACTGCTCCAGATGCACCTGCTTCTGATTGCAATTCTGTAACTAATACCTCTTGATCAAAAATATTCTTTTTTCCATGGGCAGCCCATTCATCCATTAATTCCGCCATTGTTGATGAAGGAGTAATTGGATATATTGCAGCTACATCAGTAAAAGCGTAAGCTACATGAGCTGCTGCAGTATTACCATCCATGGTTTTCATAACTTTTGTCATCTATAGACCCCCTTTAAAAAATGAAAATACATTGTATTATAATTGTCAACCTATTACCTATTACTTGACAAATTTTGTTATGTCCTATTACAGTTTTAGTATATTAAACATTAGTAATAAAGTCAACCGTCAAAATCATTTATTTTTCTACAAAATTAGTCCTTCAAAATGGGTCTAATTCTATAATCCTAACTTCCATTAATTCTTAATACCCTCTTTTATTCTTTTCCTCTATATAGGACTTTATCCTATTATCCAATTCTATTGCTGCGTTATAACCTAGATTTTTTTGTCTTGTATTTCTAGCAGCCACTTCCACTATCATAGCTATATTTCTTCCTGGCCTTACAGGGGCTACTAATTTTGACACCTTTAATCCTAATATTTCTGCATAGCATTCATCTAGCCCTAATCTATCATATTCTTTCTTTTCATCCCAAAACTCTAGTTCGATAACTAAATCAATGAATTCCCAGGCCTTTACAGCTCCTACTCCATATAATCTTTCAATATCAATTATCCCTATACCTCTTATCTCCATAAAATGCCTAACTAATTCTGGAGATATTCCCTGTAGTTTATCATCTACTCTTTTTATTTCTACAGCATCATCTGCAACTAGCCTATGACCTCTTTTTATTAGCTCCAGGGCTGTCTCACTTTTACCTACGCCACTATCACCGGTTAGAAGTATGCCCATACCATAAACTTCTACTAAAACCCCATGTATTGTTATTTCTGGGGCTAAGGCTATGTCTAAATAATTTATAATTTTATTTATTAATTTTGTTGTAGAAAGGTTGGATCTTAATATAGTTATATCATTTTGTATTCCATATTTTATTACCTCTGGAAACACATCTAATCCCCTTGCAAAAATTATAGCTGGCAAAGGATAACTTAGCATTTCTTCTATTCTCTTGGAACGTTCCTCTTGAGATAAACTATGAATAAAATACCATTCTACATTTCCTATTATTTGAAGCCTTTTATACGCAAAATACTCAAAATAACCAATAATTTGTAATCCTGGCCTATTAACTTCACTTTTAGTTATTTTTATATCACCTATATTTGATGATTCATGAATAATTTCTAAATTTAATTCTTTTATTATATCTTCTAGTAAAATAGATTCCATTTCACAACCCCTATCTTTCTGGAATAATTATGCATGCTAAAAAATATCCTAATAAACCTCCAAATCCTTTAGTCAAGATTAACAGTATGACCCATAATAATCTAATAAATGTAGGATCTACTTCAAAATATTCTCCTATACCACCACATACACCACAGACCATTCTATCATGAGTTGAACGGTAAAGCCTTTTTGCCATTTCACTCCCCCTTATTCTCCCTAAAATAATTATACACATTTTCAGCAATCTTTCTATTAATAGATTCTACCTGTGTCAATTCTTCTACATTTGCTTTTTTTATATTGTCAATAGAACCAAAATGTCTAAGTAGGGATTTCTTCCTTTTTTCCCCTACTCCTTGAATATTATCTAAAACTGACTTAAACATTTTTTTACTTCTTAGACTTCTATGATAACTAATGGCAAATCTATGAGCTTCGTCTTGTATCCTGGTTATTAGCATAAAAGTCTCTTTGTTTTTATATATATCTATTTCTTTATTGTTAAATATTATACCCCTAGTATTATGATGGTCATCTTTTACAATACCACATACTGGTACATTTATATCTAACTCTTCTAAAACTTTTTCTGCTACGTTGACCTGCCCCTTACCTCCATCCATCATCACTAAATTTGGAAAAGTAGAAAATCCTCCCGTATCTATACTCTTCTTCTTAATTAACTCTTTTTCCCTTAAACCTCTAACAAATCTCCTTCTTACAACTTCCTCCATACTACCATAATCATCAGGACCAATTATTGTCCTTATTTTAAACCTTCTATAATCACTTTTTCTAGGTACCCCATTTTCAAATACTACCATAGAACCTACTGGCTCCACTCCTTGTATATTTGAAATATCAAAAGCTTCTATTCTATAAGGTGGCTCTTCTAATTGAAGAATATTCTGTAATTCTTTCAATGTATCTTCACTTTTCTTTTGTTTAATCTTTATTCTATCCCCATAATATTTCAATGTGTCTGAAGCATTTTCCTTTACCATTTCCATTAACTCGCTTTTTTCTCCCCTTTTAGGCACGTGAATAGTAACTTTAGAACCTCTTTTTTCCCTAAGCCAATCTGCAACTACTTCCATATCTTTAAACTCTTTTTCAACAAATATTTCTTTGGGAACATAAGCCGTACCAAGATAAAATTGTTTAATAAAAGAACTTAATATTTCCTCTCTATCTTCTAATGCTACATCCGGTAGTATAAAATGCTCTCTTCCAACAATTTTACCTCCCCGTATAAAAAATATTTGCATACAAACATCTTCTATACCCTTAGCCATTCCTATTACGTCCCGGTCTATTAAACTTGTAGACACAATTTTTTGTTTTTCCAATATTAAATTCAAGGAATTAATTTGGTCTCTGTATTTAACAGCTTTTTCAAAGTCTAAATTTTCAGCTGCCTTTTTCATTTTCTTTTCTATTACTTCAACTAAATGCTCTTCCTTGCCATTTAAGAACATTATTATTTCTTCTATCATTAAATTATACTCTTCCTCTTTTACATAACCTTGGCAAGGTGCCAAGCATCGTCCGATGTAATAATTTAGACAAGGTCTATCATTCGCGGGAATTTTACTTAAATTAAGTTTACATGTTCTAATAGGATAAAGATTTCTAATTATCTCCAAAGTGTCATTTACTGCATAGCCATTAGGATAAGGTCCAAAATATTTTGCTCCGTCTTTTAATACATTTCTAGTTTTAATTACCCTAGGAAACTTTTCATTAGTAATTTTAATATATGGATATTGCTTATCATCTCTTAATAGAATATTATACTTTGGCTTGTGTTTTTTTATTAAATTTGCTTCTAAAATCAAAGCTTCTATCTCATTATCAACTATTATATGTTCAAACTCTTCTATATTTTTTACTAAGGCATTTACTTTTGGTGTTTTACTCCTTGAAGATTGGAAATATTGTCTAACTCTATTTTTAAGTTTCTTTGCTTTCCCAACATAAATAATTTCCTTTTTTTCATCTTTCATTATATAAACTCCCGGCTTGTTAGGAAGCTTATTTAATTCCTCATCTATATTAAACACATTATCACCTATTAATTTCCTTTCTATTTTCCTTATATACTTTCTATAATATTATATACCAATTAGTTAATAAACTAAAATTAACTATTCTCTTAAATTATGTTAAGATATAGTAAAGAGACAAATATTCCAAAATATACATCCTTAAGACCTATTTTTAAATAAACTATTCTATATTAAAAAGTAGGCATAAAGGAGGTGTTAAAATGTTTGGCTCTCTATTTGGTACTAAAAAACTTAAAACTTTAGACATTGAACCATCAAACTTAGATGATAATACTGTGTATCTTTGTAAAGTCCATGATTACAGAGGCAAACCAATATCCAGCCAAGAACTTGTAGAAATAACAGGTAAAGAATTAAAAATACTAAGCAATATTCATGGTATAAAAAAAGGAATGATAAAGTATAGTAATGAACTACTTTATAATGTAGTAGAAGAAGTTGTTATAGAAGAAAAGGGAGATAGTTAATGAAGATAACAAAAATAGAACCTCAAAAAAATCAAAATCGAGTAAATGTATATCTAGATAATAAATTTGCTTTCGGAACTTTCAAAGAAATTGTCTGCAAATATAATTTAGAAAAAGGAATGGATATTGATGAGACATTCCTTGAAGATATATTAAAAACTGAAGAACAACAAAAGGCAAATAATTATTCATTAAATTTATTAAAATATCGCTGGAGAACAGAGAAAGAAATTCGAGATAAATTAACAAAAAAAGAATATGATGAACATATAGTTGAAGAAACTATTTTTTATTTAAAAAAATATGACTTTTTAAATGATAAAAGATTTGCAGAAACATATGCTAGGGAAAAAGTAGAAAATAAAAAACTTGGTAATTATAGAATTAAACATGAATTATATAATAAAGGAGTTTCCCAGGAAATAATCGATGAAGTACTAGAAAATTATAGTGATAATCAGTATGAACGTGCCTTAGAAATAGGAAAGAAAAAAATAAAATCCTATAAAAATGATGATAAACAAGCTATTTACCGTAAACTTGGAGGTTATTTACAGAGAAGAGGTTATTCTTATGACTGTGTATCTAGAGTTTTAAGAGAACTTATTTAATAAAAAGCTCCTTTTCGTTAATCGAAAAGGAGCTTTTTATTAAATATTTATAATTTTATACTTTTAACTTAAATATGCACGTAACATCCAAGATGTTTTTTCTAGATTCTCTAATGATTCAACCATTAAATCAATTGAAGACTCATCATCATATTTACCTGCTATTTCAATTCCTTCTCTTAATTCACCAATTAAAACCGAAAAATCCTCTAGTAAATTTTTTACTATATCCTTACTCTGAATTCCCACGCTTCTTTCTTCCTCTAGTACTGCTAATTCAAGATATTCTTTCATAGATGCTGCTGGTCTAATACCTAAAACAAGAACTCTTTCAGCTACTTCATCTATTTCATCTGCCATTTCAGTATAAAGTTCTTCTAAAACCTCATGTAGTGTAAAAAATCCTTCACCTTCTACATTCCAATGATAGTTATGGAGCTTTGTGTATAGAACATTTAAATTGGCTAAATATTTATTTAATGCCTCTGCAATCTCCTCTCTACCTTTTTTACCTAATCCTATATTAATATCCATCTAAACAGCCTCCCTTTTTAATATAATTATATTTTAATTTGTACTAAATACAAATTTATAATCATTACAATTGATTCTATTATATATATACCACTATTAATATACCTTAAACATTTATAAGCATAAATATTCCCCAACCTTTTCAATATAGGGTTTTAATATTAATCTATTTATTGTTAGAAATTTTACAGTATTCATTATATGAAGAAAAAATTAAACAACTAGATATAATTAATGAGATCTCTTTAATTAAAACAAAAGACTTTACCATTCACTACAAAGACTACCCACTATCCATTAATAATTGTGCATTTGAAAAGAATAAGAAATACGCAATCATAGTAAATAGTGGATAAGGAAAAAGCAGTTTATTGAAAGTAATTTTAGGAGAGATTGAAAACTATATACTAAGTCAGAAGAGAATTGTTGTAATAATAACCCATCATCTGACACCAGAAACCACACAGACTCGATAAAATTATTATTTTATATTAGATTTAGATAGAAATGTATTTAGGATACACCAATACCCAAATAGATTCCCCGGTATCCCTATAGAAAACTTCATGTAGAGAACAATCTGCAGGAGAATATTAAAACTCCCTTCTGGTTTTTTATGTATCTTAAATCTTTCCAAAAAGGAGTTTCTTTTATACTTTTATATTCCTCTAGTTTCTTTTTTCAACCATTCCTTTTCTTCTTCATTTAAGTATGGTGATAAGTTACTATATACTTGTTTATGATAGTTATTGAGCCATTTTATTTCTTCTTCACTCAATAATCCTGCATCTATTCCTTCTAAGTCTAAAGGGCAATTAGTCAATGTTTCAAACTTCATAAATTGACCTGATTCATTTTCATAGTCTTTAACTGCTACTACTACATTTTCTAACCTAATACCATACCTTCCCTCTTTATATACACCTGGTTCTATAGATGTAACCATTCCTTCTTCTATTACTACTTTTGTAGGGCTTTGGCTAAAGTTATTAGGCCCTTCATGAACATTTAAAAAGAATCCTATGCCATGACCAGTTCCACATTTATAATCTATACCTACTTCCCATAAGGGCAATCTTGCTAAAACATCTAAATTAGCCCCTGTGGCTCCATGTAAAAACCTAGCTTTTGAAAGATTAATAAGTCCCTTCAATGTAAGAGTAAAATCTCTTTTTTCTTCATCAGTTATTGGTCCAAGTATAATAGTCCTAGTAGTATCTGTTGTTCCATCATAATATTGTCCACCAGAATCTACTAAAAACATTCCTTCTGGCTTTAAGGAGTAATCTGTTTCGTCAGTCGCCGAATAATGCATCATAGGTGCGTGTTCCCTGTATGCAGCTATAGTGCCGAAACTAGGTTCCACAAATAAATCTTGTTCTCTTCTAAAGGATTCTAGCTTTTCATCTGCAGATATTTCGGTTATTTCTTTATGTCCTACATTTTTATCTAACCAATATAAAAATTTAACCAATGCTACACCATCTTTTATATAACATTTTTTTAAGTTTTCTATTTCTACATTATTTTTTCTAGCTTTTAATTTTGTAGTAAAATTCATACCTTCTACAATTTCACATTCCTTAGGGATTCCATTATATATCCATCTATTAGTTTTATCTGGGTCAATAAATATTTTTGAATCTTTATTAATATTCTCAATATTATTTCTTACATCACCATATTCCTTTACTTCAATGCCATTTTCATTTAAATACTCTTCAACTTCTTTATCTACCTTAGATTTATCTACAAATAACCAACTTTTAGCCATAGAAACTAAAGCATAGGATGTTACAACAGGATTATTTTCAACATCCCTTCCTCTAATATTGTAAAGCCAAGCTATATCATCTAAACTACCTAATAAGAAATAATCTACCTTAGATTCTTTCATTTCTTTTCTTACATCTTCTAGCTTTTCTTTTGGAGCTTTTCCTGCATATTTTACATCGTGGATAAATATTTTGTCTTTTGATTCCTTAGGCCTATCTGTCCAAATTTCTCCTATAAAATCATAGTTTTCTTCAAGTTTTATATTCTTTGTACTAAATTTTTTTTCCATTTTCTCTATTAAAGATTGGGAAACAACTTTTCCATCAAATCCAACAGTAGAATCTTCATCTAAATTATCCCTTAACCATTCAATTACTGTTGGAACTTTTGGCATTCTCATTTTAAATAATTTAATTTCACTACCCTTAAGTTCATTTTCTGCTTGAATAAAATATCTGCCATCTGTCCAAAGTCCTGCTCCTTCCATTGTAACCACTACAGTACCCGCAGAACCTGTAAATCCTGATATCCACATTCTAGTCTTCCAATAATCACTTAAATACTCACTTAAATGAGGGTCTGAACTTGGTATAATATATGCATCTATACCTTTTTCCGCCATAAGCTTTCTTAAACTTGCCAACTTATCATTTACCTTCATACAATCACTCTCCTATAAATTAAACTCATCTTCATAATAACACTTATTCTTAATATTTCTATTAATTTAAAAATACTTCTTAACATAAATTATACATTTCATACATCATTCTAACTCGGTTTTTAGTAAATTTTTAGTTAGTAAATAAGAAAGCAATATTGCAGTTATACCACCTACTAACTTACTTACAATGAAAGGTGAGACCATTTCCTTAGAAATACTAGATATAAACCCTAATTGCCCTCCAAAAGCATAAGCTCCACTTACTAAAAAAGCAGCATTTAAATTTTTCCCTCTCTCATCCATGTCTTTATATATAAGAAACATTGGTATGCTATTCACAAGACTAGTTATAAGTCCTAAGACCGCAACTTCATTTATGCCTAATTTATTACCTATTTGAGATAAATGCTTATTAAATAACTTATGTAATACATGAAACAAAGGATAAGCACCAGATAATATTATAGCTATTTGACCTATAACTACTAACCCTTCTTCTATAGATATCATATTAGAAAATAGCTTTATATCCAACACAAAATCTAGTATTCCAATTATTAAACCCATGGTGCTTATTATTATTAATATCTTACCTATCCAAGTAAATACTTTCACAACTTTTTCTTGAGCTTTTATCAGGTAAACTACTAATATGGCAGATAAAATTAATACTGGGATTAAGTTTATTATTAACTCTTTCCCTGGAATCTCCATTATAACTCCTCCAACAAATGCCCCTATTGGTATTGTTATAAAACCTGCCATTATACCTTTAGCATACTGGGGAAAATCATCCTTTAAAATATTTATCGCAATAGGTGTTGTAAAAGATATAGTCGCTCCTATAGAAGATGATAATATTAACCCTGAAAAGTGCCCAATAGCTTCATTATTCATAACTTTCATAGCTGAAGTATATCCTCCCATATCTGGTGCCAATATACTAGCAATAAATACAGAAGGATCTACTCCTGTCGCCTTAGACATAGATGAAAGAATAGGAATTAACCTTTCTGCTATAACAGGAGATAAACAATATATTCCAAGCATAGTTAAAACCAAACTTCCCATAGCCTCTATTCCCTCTTGAAACTTTTCTCCTATTCCAAATTTATTATCTAATAAATTATCTACTGCTCCTAGTACAGAGAATAATACCATTATGTATATTATAATCTGACTCATAATACCCTCCAATTTATATAAGTATATTAATATATTATAATTATATATCATATTACTTATTGTGCCAAAATTCTAGGCCTTTTTACTTATATAAAAGTTTGTTAAATCTTTGTTGTTATTTTTTTGTTATATTTTTAGTTGCATGGGTATAACTTAAGTAAACCGCAAACATAGAATATCTTTTGGAGGTGTTTAGGTTTATGAAAAGAATGGAAGATAAGGTTGTTATTGTTACGGGTGGTGCTATAGGCATTGGTAGAGGCATTTCAAAAGTTTTTGCAAAAGAGGGAGCGAAAGTTTTAATAGTTGTAAGAACTGAAGATACTGCTAAAAAAGTAGTAGAAGAAATTAAAGCCGACGGCGGTGAAGCTTCCTACTTTATTGGTGATGTAAGCAAAGAGGAAGATATGAATAAGATGGCTGAAACTTGTATTCAAAGATATGAAAAAATTGATATCCTTTGTCACAATGCAGGTATATTCCCAGAAATAAGATTAGAAAATATGACTATAGAGGATTGGGACAAAGTTAATGATATTAATTTAAAAGGAACCTTCCTTGCAGTAAAATCATGCCTACCAAATATGATTAATAATAAATATGGGAAAATAGTTATTACTTCCTCTATAACTGGAAATAAAACTGGTGCACCTGGCCTAACTCATTATGCTGCATCTAAAGGTGGAGTAAATGGTTTTATTAGATCTGCAGCTGTAGAACTTGCTAAATACAATATTAATGTCAACGGTGTAGAACCTGGAAACATACTCACTGAGGGAATGGAAGAGGTTCTAGGTGATGAATATATTAAAGCTCAAGAAGCCACTATTCCTTCCGGTAAGCTTGGTGAACCTGAAGATATTGCTTATACTACATTATTTTTAGCATCTGACGAGGCAAAATATATTACAGGTCAAGGAATAACTGTAGACGGTGGTCAAACATTACCAGAATCACTTGATGCTGTTAATTAAATAATAAATGAATAAAACTGAAAACTCCCTTTTGGCAATGGCTAAAAGGGAGTTTCTATATTTATATTAATCTTCTATTACTAATTCTGTTGAACAATTAGCTGGTTTTTGTAAACTATCTGCAACTGGGCAAGTTCTGTCTATAAATTCAACAAATTCTTCTATTTTTTCTTTAGGAGAATCTGACTTAATATAAAATTTAGTCCTAATATTTTGTAGACCAATTTTAGCATCTTTATTTTTCCCTAAGAATCCATCTGGGTCCAAATCTCCTTCTACTTCTACTTTAATCTCTTCAACTTTTACACCTTTTGCCTTTGCAAAACATTGAGCAACTATACATTTACATGCACCTAAAGCACATAATGTTGCTTCAATTGGGTTCATACCTTTATCCGTTCCACCTAAATCTGTTGGCTCATCTAATATAAATTTGTGACCTCTTGTACTACATTCAACTTGCATACCTTCTATAGATTTTGCTGTTCCTTTTAATACCTCAACCGCCATTATGATTCCCCCCATTTGTTAATTTTATTACAATAATATTATATTCCATAACAAAAGGAGTGTCAATTTCTTATCAGTTTTTATCAATTAATGTTTTCTTCAAAAACTGGCCTGTATAAGATTTATTTACTTTGCACACTTCCTCAGGTGTACCTTGGGTTACAATTTTTCCACCTTCATCTCCACCTTCTGGTCCTAAATCAATTATATAATCCGCCGTTTTTATAACATCTAAATTATGTTCAATAACTAGTACTGTATTACCTGAATCTACAAGCCGATTTAGTACTTCTATTAATTTACTTATATCAGCTACATGTAACCCTGTAGTAGGTTCATCTAAAATATAAACAGTCTTTCCCGTACTTCTTTTACTTAACTCAGTAGCTAATTTTACTCTTTGAGCTTCTCCACCAGAAAGTTGAGTTGAAGGCTGCCCTAATTTAATATAACCTAATCCTACATCATATAATGTTTGAAGTTTTCTTTTTATTTTGGGTATGTTTTCAAAAAAACCTAAAGCTTCTTCTACTGTCATATCTAATATATTAGAAATATTTTTACCCTTATATTTAACCTGTAAAGTTTCTCTATTATATCTTTTACCTTTACACACCTCACAAGGTACATATACATCTGGAAGAAAGTGCATTTCTATTTTTATAATACCATCTCCATTACATGCTTCACATCTTCCACCTTTTACGTTGAAACTAAACCTTCCCTTTTTATATCCTCTCATTTTTGCCTCTGGTGTCATAGCAAATACATCTCTAATATCATCAAAAACTCCTGTGTAAGTTGCTGGATTAGACCTAGGTGTCCTTCCAATTGGTGATTGGTCTATTACTATTACTTTATCTATATTTTCTATTCCTTTTATTCTCTTATGTCTACCAGGTCTAGCCTTTGCACGATTCAATTGTTGGGCAAGACTTTTATACAATATTTCATTTACTAATGTACTCTTACCTGAACCAGATACTCCAGTTACACATGTAAATACTCCTAGAGGTAATTCTACATTTATATCCTTTAAGTTATTTTCCCTTGCTCCTAAAACTTTTAGTCTCTTTCCATTTCCTTTTCTTCTTTCCTTAGGTATTGAAATTTTCTTCCTTCCTGATAGATAGCTACCAGTTATAGAATCTTTAGATTCCATTATTTCATCTATAGTCCCATTAGCCACTATATGGCCTCCATGGCGACCTGCTCCTGGTCCAATATCTACTATATAATCTGCCATCCTCATAGTATCTTCGTCATGTTCTACTACTATAAGAGTATTCCCTAAATCTGTTAAATTCCTAAGGGTTTTCAATAATTTATTATTATCCCTTTGATGAAGTCCAATACTAGGTTCATCTAATACATATACTACTCCCACAAGACTAGAACCTATTTGAGTTGCCAATCTTATTCTTTGAGATTCTCCTCCTGATAAGGTACCAGCACTTCTGGATAAGGTTAGATAACCTAACCCTACATCTTCTAAAAATGTAAGTCTTTCTTTTATTTCCTTTAATACTTGTTCACCTATTAATTTTTCTCTATCTGTTAACTTTAGATTACCAAAAAATTTTATTGAACTAGTTATAGATAAATCAGTAACTTGAGAAATATTTAAACCATTTATTTTTACAGCTAATATTTCATCTTTCAATCTAGACCCTTTACATTTTGGGCAAGGATTTTCTATCATATAGTCATCTATTCTATCTCGCATACGATTTGAATTAGTACTTCTATATCTTCTTTCCAAATTAGGAATTACACCTTCAAATCTTCCTTTATAAGTCTTCCATCCATCATATCTACTATTAAATTTAATAGTTATGACTTTTTCTGTTCCATATAATATATCATTTAATAATTTCTTTGGAGCATCCTTTAAAGGAGTATCCAAGTCGAAGTTATACTCCTTAGCTAAAGTTTTAAAAATTTCATAATAATAGGTCCCATCGTTAGTATTACTAAAAGGAGCAATTCCTCCTTGATTTATACTTAAAGAAGGATTAGGTATTACTAAATTTTCATCAATTTCTTTGTAATGTCCTATTCCATCACAAGTGATACACATTCCAAAGGGACTATTGAATGAAAACATTCGTGGTGATAACTCTTCAATTACAACACCACAATCCGGACAAGCTAGCTTTTGACTAAATATTATTCTTTCACCATCTACTACATGGGCCACTGCTAAACCATCAGATAATTTTAATGCAGTTTCAAAAGAATCCGTTAATCGTGCTTCAATTCCTTCCTTAACAATTATTCTATCTACTACAACTTCAATAGTATGCTTTTTATTTTTTTCTAATTTTATATCCTCAATTATTTCATGCATTTCACCATCTACTATTACTCTAATAAATCCTTCTTTTTTTATAGAATCTAATATCTTTTGGTGTTCACCTTTTTTACCTCTAACTACAGGGGCTAAAATTTGTATTCTAGTCCTTTCTTCCAGTTTCATTACCTTATCCACCATTTGATCTACTGTCTGACTAGAAATTTCTTTCCCACATTTATAACAGTAAGGAGTTCCTATTCTAGCATATAACAAACGTAAATAATCATATATTTCAGTCACAGTTCCAACAGTAGATCTAGGATTTTTACTAGTTGTTTTTTGATCAATGGAAATAGAAGGTGATAAACCTTCTATATAATCTACATTTGGTTTTTCCATTTGTCCTAAAAATTGTCTTGCATAAGAAGAAAGACTTTCCACATAACGTCTTTGTCCTTCTGCATATATTGTGTCAAAGGCAAGAGAAGATTTACCAGAACCACTTAAACCTGTAAAAACTATCATCTTATCCCTTGGTATAGTTAAATCCTCATTTTTTAAATTATGTTCTTTGGCTCCTTTAATTACTATTTCATCTTTCATCGTTTTCACCTCTTTACTGAATCATCTTTTTCAATTCTAGCATTTTATCTCTTAATTCAGCTGCCTTTTCAAAATTTAACATTTCTGATTCTTTTAACATTTCTTCTTTTAAATTATTAATCATAATATTTAATTCTTCTTCTGACCATATTTCTTTCTTATATTCAGCTTCTTCCTCTACTACTTTAGTCGCCTCTATAATATCCCTAACATCTTTTTGTATAGTCCTTGGAGTTATATTATGCTTTTTATTAAATTCATTTTGTATTCTACGTCTTCTATTTGTTTCATATATAGCATTTTTCATAGATTTAGTAATTTGGTCACCATACATAATGACTTTACCGGAAGAATTCCTAGCTGTCCTACCAATTGTCTGTATAAGTGAAGTTTCAGAACGTAAAAATCCTTCTTTATCTGCATCTAATATAACTACTAAAGAGACCTCTGGCAAATCCAAGCCTTCCCTTAATAGATTTATACCTACTAATACATCATATTTTCCTAATCTTAAATCTCTTATTATTTCCATTCTTTCAATAGTTTCTACATCCGAATGAAGATAAGTGACTTTTATTCCTATTTCCTCGAAATAATTTGTTAAATCTTCTGCCATACGCTTTGTCAATGTAGTTACTAATACTCTTTCATCCTTTTCCTCCCTAAGCTTTATTTCCTTTACTAAGTCGTCAATTTGCCCCTTAGTCGGTCTAACATCTATTTCTGGATCTAAGAGCCCTGTAGGCCTAATTATTTGCTCTACTACTTGTTCTGAATGTTCCCGTTCATAAGGACCTGGTGTTGCACTTACATAGGTTATTTGATTTATATGATCTTCAAATTCATCAAAACATAAAGGCCTATTATCTAAGGCAGATGGTAGTCTAAACCCATAATCTACAAGGGTAGTCTTTCTAGATCTATCACCTCTGTACATACCCCTTATTTGAGGTAAAGTTACATGAGATTCATCTATTATAATCAAAAAATCATCTGGAAAATAATCAATAAGTGTATAAGGTTTACTTCCTTTAGACCTACCACTTATATGTCTTGAATAATTTTCTATTCCTTGACAGTAGCCCATTTCCCTTAACATTTCTATATCGTATCTAGTCCTTTGCTCTAATCTTTGGGCTTCTAACAGTTTTTCTTGTCCTCTTAATTCTTTTAATCTTTCCTTTAACTCTTCTTCTATGCTTAAAATAGCCCTTTCAACTTTATCTTGAGACGTAGCAAAGTGAGATGCAGGAAATATAGAAATATGATTTCTAAGTCCTACTATTTCTCCAGTTAAATAATTAATCTCTACTATTCTATCTATTTCATCACCAAAAAACTCCATTCTAACAGTTTGTTCACTAGAAGATGCTGGAAATATTTCTAGCACATCTCCTCTTACTCTAAAAGTTCCTCTTGTAAAATTAATATCGTTTCTTTCATATTGAATATCTACAAGTTTTTTAATAATATCATCTCTATCCTTAATCATTCCTGGTCTCAAAGAGACAACTAAATTTTCATAATCAATAGGGTCTCCTAAACCATAAATACAGGATACACTTGATACTACTATTACATCACGTCTCTCAAATATAGATGCGGTAGCTGAATGCCTTAATTTATCTATTTCATCATTTATAGAAGCATCCTTATCAATATAAGTATCTGTTTGTGGTACATAGGCTTCTGGTTGATAATAGTCATAATAACTAACAAAATATTCTACAGCATTATTAGGAAAAAATTCTTTAAATTCACTAGCTAATTGATAAGCCAAAGTCTTGTTATGAGCAATAACCAATGTAGGCTTTTGCACTTTCTCAATAATATTAGCCATAGTGAAAGTTTTTCCTGAACCAGTTACACCTAATAAGGTTTGATGTTTTAAACCATTATTTATTCCTTCAGAAAGCTTTTCTATAGCTTCCGGTTGATCACCTGTAGGTTTAAATTTTGATACAACTTTAAACTTTTCCAAGAATTTCACCTCTTCGTTTGAACGCACGTTCGTTCTATCCATATTATAATACAAGGAAATATAAAGTCAAAGTATTTATTAAAAAACTTTGTACAAAATATAAATAAACCATATTGCACTTATTTTAATAATATTATAAACTATTAAGGAAGGAGGAGCTAAAATGAAAAAATTGTTTTTAACATTAGTAACCATAGTAATGCTAACTGTTTTAGCTGGGTGCCATGAACAAGAAAAATCTCCCACTGTAAATGCTGGAAGAATAAAGAATAGGGAAAAAAATATAGGTTATAAAATAGAAAAAATAGTATTATCTAAAGGTTATCAATCCACAGAACCTAGTGTTGAAATTGTAAAAAAAGATAACCAATATAAATTATTAGCTAGTTTAGGACTAATTGAGTGTTCTGGAGTAACTATTGATAAAATAACTAAATCCGGAGACGAAATAAATATTTATATTAATAAAGAAAACCAAGGTGAAGAAACCCAATTAGCCATACCTCAGGTAATTATTGAAGTAGAAGACTTAAACCTTAAACAATTGGAAAACCTTAAATTCAATATAATAAATCAAAACTATAAGCCGATTAACTTAAAATTTAGTAAAAATGAAATACTCAATAATATATATTCCCAATTTAAGATAGCCTCAAACACAATACCGGAAGTTGACCTTACCCGTCTTAATGACAAATTAATTTGGAATATAAATTTCAATGGTATTTTTGACAAGGAAAGCTCTAATAATCCACTTATTAATTTAAGTGTTAAAGTAGACGCAGACACTGGTGAAATATTATCATCCTATGAAGAAGTAATCTCTAAATACATAGACAATGGAGTAATTTTAGACTATGTACCCAATAAATACCTTCTATATAAAAGAGGTAAGAATGATGACGATGACAACTATAATACATTATGGATATACAGTTTTGAAACAGGTAAAAAGAAAAAATTATATTCTTCCAAGGATCCAATATATAATGCAAATTTTAGCTCAGATTATTCAAATGTTGCATTTATCAAATATAACAAACACAATGAAGAAATTACAAATCTACTACTAGTTTCAATAGAAGATAAAAAAACTGTAAATATAACTCCTGATAGTCAGATGCAACATACATGGCTAATAAAATGGCAAGATAATAATTTATACTTTATTAATAATGATACTAATTATAAATCTACAATCTATAAATATAGTATGGAAGACAAAAGTTTAGAATCAGTTATGCAGTTAAATAAAAATATTTTTGATTTTGATATAAAAGATGATACTTTCTTACTAACGGAATTTAATAAAGATGAAATTAACAAGAATATATATATTGCAAAGGATAATAAAATTGTTAAAGAAATAGATGATGGTTTTAAAGCTACCTTCTTTGGTGACAACAAAATATTATATTTAAAAAACCTAGAAAACAAGGAAGAAAATATCTTTAATATATACGATTTAAATGGAAATACTAAAAGTGTTAATTCAGAATCAAATATCCAAGGTTATATTCCTATAGATGATGAAAGGTTAATTTTTGTTTTAAAAAATGAATCTAACACTAATTATAGCTTATATAAATATAATATTAATACCCAAGTATCAGAACCTTTTATTAATATTAGTGGGGATAAGCTATTTTATGATGAAGAACAAAATACTGGGTATATTACTTTAAACCCAGCCATTGATGATTCAGACAAAAGTATCATTTATTCTATAAATTTGAATCAATTAGAAATAAATAATTAAAAGGAACCAAATTGGTTCCTTTCTTTATTTCTCTACTTTTTCTTTTATTATTTCTAAAGCTTTTTGTAATTGAACATCTTCTTCTAAATTTTCTAATCCTATTTCTTCTATATCTTCAGGTAATTCTACAACAACATCTGGTTCAATTCCCACTTCATGAATACTTGTTCCCTTTGGTGTAAAATATTCTGAAACTGTTAATTTGAATCCTGAGCCATCAGGAAGTTCCTTTATTCTTTGCACTATACCCTTTCCAAAAGTTTTAGTTCCAACTAAAACAGCTCTTTCATTATCCCTCATAGCTCCAGCCAATATTTCAGAAGCACTAGCACTTCCTTCATTTACTAATAGAACAAGGGGTATATCTATTTTTTTCTTATCTGATTTTAAGTATTCCTTTTCTCCATCTCGGGTTTCTGTATATACAACTACTCCTTCATCTAAAAATTCATCGGCTATATCTACGCAAACATCTAAAAGGCCACCTGGATTATTTCTTAAATCCATTACAATACCTTTTATATCTTTCTTCTTTAATTCCTCTAGTTCAACTTTAAAATCATCATAGGTTAAATCATCAAAAGACGTAACTTTAATATATCCAATATTATCATCTGCTATTTCTGACTTTACAGTTTTAAGTCTTATCTCTTCCCTAGTTATAGATATATCCATTTCTTTGGTTTTTCCATCCTTATTTTTTCTCATTATAGTCATATCAACGTTAGTACCTGGTTCACCCTTCATCAACTTTACTGCAGCATCCATCTTATCTGCCGTAAATTCTTCCCCATTGACTTTAATTATCTTATCACCAGTTTTAATTCCAGCCTTTTCCCCTGGAGTATCTTCTATAGGGGATACAACTGTTATTAAATTATCATCTCCTGGTGTTACAATAACACCTACTCCACCGTAGACGCCCTTTGTATGCTCCATAAAGTCCTGAAATTCATCTTTAGACATATATTGAGAATAAGGGTCTTCAAGAGATTGAAACAACCCTTTTAGCTGTCCGTCCAACATGGTTGCCTCATCTACTTCCTTCAAATAGTACTTTTCGATAAAATCTTCTAATGCACTAACCTTAGAATATTTCTCGGCAGCTGCCGTCAACTCTTCATACTCACCTTTTGGAACTATTACTTTATTTTTCAATGGAACAGAAAAAACATTAGTAAAAGTAAAAGTGAGTATGTTAGTAACAATTAGTAAAACCACTAGAAAGGTTGTTTTTCTTTTATTTGACATCCTCTTCACCTCGACAATTAAGCATCATGTAATCTATTTTATTAGATCTTCTTAAACATTATACCATTAGACCTGATTGTTTACAAAAAAATATACAAAAAAGATAGGAGAATTTTCATTCCCCTATTTTTATTAAAAATAATTCTAATTTATATTTTACCTTAGGTAACGCATTGGGTTTACGTGTCCACCATTTACTCTAACTTCAAAGTGTAAATGGGGTCCTGTTGAACGACCACTATTTCCTGATCTTGTTATCATTTGACCACGACTTACTTTAGACCCTACACCTACTAAGAGGGCAGAGTTATGGGCATATAAAGTTGAAATACCACCACCATGGTCTACAACTAAATAATTTCCATAGCCACCATTGTAACCTGTTTTTGCAATAATAACAGTACCACTATCTGCTGCATGTACTGGAGTGCCTACAGGTATCCCTATATCAATCCCCGAGTGGAAACTACCCCATCTTGGTCCATAAGGTGAAGTTATAGGCCCACCAGATGGCCAAGCTAGAGCTCCACCACCACTTGGTGGTGTAGGCGCAGGAGTATTATTATTAGGTTTATTGCTTGCTACATTGTTATTTCCTCTATTGTTCCCTCCAGTTGTCCTATTGCTTGTACCTCTAGAGGGTGAAGGAGTAGCGGCAGCCATTTGTTTACTTGATATTTCTGCGGATATTTGTTCAGATTCTTTTTCTAGTTCTGCATATTCCTTTTCAATAGTTTCAATATCTTTTTCTAATTCTTTCATAGCGGCCTCTTTTGTGCTTGTAGCAGCTACTAATTCTTCTTTCTTTTCCTTAGCCTTCTCTTTAGCAACTTCTACAGAAGATTTTTGAGATTTGAGTTCTGCTTCCTTTTTGTCAACAATATCTTTTTGTTCTTTTATGTATTCTAATAGGTCCACATCATAATTTACTACTGCTTGGACCATATCCTTCCTAGCTAGAAAATCTCCAATACTAACTGAGGATAAAAGAACTTCTAAATATCCAACATTACCTTTCTTATACATAACTCTTAATCTAGAATTAAACTCTTCTTGTTTTTCATTCATACGTTTTTCTGCGGCTTCTATCTCTTTTTTAGTTTCTTTAATTTCTTTGTTTAAACCTTCTAATTCTTTTTCTACCTTTTCTAGTTCATCAGTTGCTTTAGTTACTTTTTCATCTAGACCTTTTATTTCATCTGTTAAACTAGACGATTGTTTCTTCATTTTATTCATTTCACTTTTCTTATTTTCAATATTTTTTTCTACATTGCTTTTCTTATCTTTTAAATTTCCTACATTATCTGCTACACATATATTACCCATTGTAAAAATTAAGACTAAAGCCATTGCAGTTAACGAATAAAAAATCTTGCGCTTCATTATATTGGTATACACCTCCTTACATATTATATTTAAACATTTAAGAAACGTTTAAGCGATACTAAACTACCAAGAACGCCTATGCCTACCCCTATAGCTGTAAATATTATGATAATATCATTTGTCAAAGCATAGGGTGGAATTAAATATATAGTAAAAAATAGATACAGCTTTTCACTTATTCTTGTAAAGAAATATTTATAACCATAATTAACAACAAATATTGATAAAACTGATCCTAACAATCCAAGTAATAATCCTTCTACTATAAATGGTCCCCTAATATAACCATTAGTAGCTCCCACATATTTCATTATATTTATTTCTTCTTTCCTTGCTGTTACAGTTATTTTTATTGTATTAGATATAATAAATACAGATATAAATAATAACACACCTACTACTATTATACCACCTGTTCTTATATAATTGGTGGACGTTATAAGTTTAGATATTATATCTTTGTAATATTTAACCTCATCCACACCTTCTAAGTCCTCTACGCTTTTTACCACACCATCTGCATTTTCAACATCTTCTAGTTTTACTATAAAAGACTCTGGCAATGGATTTTCTTCTATTCCTTCTAATAAATCTTCTCCTAAATCTTTTTCGAGAATTGCCATAGCATCATCTTTTGTTTGGTAATCTATTGAAACTACTCCTTCACAATTCTTAATTTCCTCTTCAATACTCTCTCGTTGGGCTTCGTCTATATCCAAATCTAAAAAGATTTGTATCTCATCAAATTTATGCTTTACTTCAAGGGCTACATTATTGATACTTAATATAAGTATTAATATCATACCTAATACCAATAATACTGCTGTAATAGAACCAACAGAAGCTAAACCCATTCCTCTATTTCTCCAAAGTCCTTGAAAACCTTGTTTCATCATATTCTTAAATATTCGGAATCTCATGCTTGTACTCACCCTCTTCTTCATCTCTTACTATTCTTCCAGACCTTACTGCTATAACTCTCTTTTGCATATCATCAACTATATTTTTTGCATGAGTGGCCATCAATACAGTAGTGCCTCTTCTATTTATTTCTGCTATGATCTCCATAATACCCCAAGAGGTCTTAGGATCCAAGTTTCCTGTAGGTTCGTCTGCTATTAAAATAGAAGGTTTGTTAACTATTGCTCTGGCAATTCCCACTCTTTGGTGCTCTCCTCCCGATAATTGACTTGGATAACAATGAGCCTTATCATTTAATCCTACCATCCTTAATACACTGGGAACTCTTTTCTTTATTTCCTCAGGGTGAGTCCCTAATATTTCCATAGCAAATGCTATATTTTCATAAACTGTTTTATTTTCCAATAACCTAAAATCTTGAAATACTACTCCTGCTTCCCTTCTTATATATGGTATTTTTCTATTCTTAACTTTAGTTATATCCTTACCATTTAAAATAACACTTCCTGAAGTAGGATTTTCTTCTTTAAGAAGAAGCTTAATTATAGTGGATTTTCCTGCTCCACTTGCTCCTACTAAAAAAACAAACTCTCCTTTATTAATGGAAAGATTCACATTTGATAAAGCTCGAACTCCATTATCATATATCTTAGTGACATTTATCAATTTAATCAATATTTTTCACCTCTATTAGGTATCAATATAAACCCCTTCATTATATCTTTGTAAATTCCTTTAATACTTTTTTACTATTTATAAAATCACTTATATTATGTATTCTACCTTCTACATTAAAACCCCTTTGATTTACTATAAATCCTTTCAACATTTTTCTAAATCTTGTTTATTACTTTGAAATTATATTATAATATAGATTGTAAGAAAAATAAACATGTTGAGGTGATTCATTTTGAATTCTAATAAAAAAACAATTCGTGAAACCATGTTAAACAAAAGAGGTCAACTATCAAATGATGAAATAATAGTAAAAAGTAATTCTATTGCTAAACATCTTTATAATACAACTTATTATAATAACTCAAATTTCATTATGACATATATTAATTTCCGCAAAGAAGTTATTACAAAAGGTATTATACAAAATTCTTTAAAAAAAGGCAAGGATATAGGTGTACCTATTACCGTACCAAAAAGTAGAAAACTAATAGTATCACAGTTAAAAGACTTCGAAAAAGAACTAAAATTAGGCTTCTACAATATATTAACACCTAAAAAAGAATATATTAGAGAAGTGGAACCTAGTTCTATAGACCTAGTCCTAGTCCCTGGGGCTGGTTTTGATAAACGGGGATATAGAATAGGTTACGGTGGGGGTTACTATGATACATTTTTTACTACTTTAAATAAAGATGCTATCAAAATTGGCCTAGCTTTTCAAATGCAAATTATGGATAAGGTTCCAAATGAAGATCATGATATACCTGTAAATTTTATTATTACTGAAAATGGATTAATTAAGTGCTATAATGTATAAGGGTAATATATTTTAGATTTAGGAGGAGTTTGTATGACTAGAACCGTAGGTACTACTGCTCGTGGAATTAGAGCACCTATTATTAAAAAGGGCGATGATATAATAAATATTGTAGTAGACTGTATAATAAATTCATCTGAAAGTGAAGGTTATGAAATTAATAATAAAGACGTTATAGGAGTTACAGAGTCTTTAATCGCAAGGGCCCAAGGAAATTATGTTAATATGGAAGAAATCACAAAGGATATAAATAATAAATATAAAGGAGATATTGGTGTAGTATTTCCTATTCTAAGTAGAAATAGATTTTCTTTAATATTAAAAGCTATAGCTGCAACAGAGAAAAAAATCTATTTAATGTTAAACTATCCTAGTGATGAGGTGGGAAATCCTTTAATGGATATTGATAAAATGGATAGCTTTAATATAAACCCTTATACTGATAATTTAACTGAAAAAGAATACAGAGAACTTTTTGGTGAAAAAGTTATTCATCCATTTACAGGTATAGACTATGTAAAAGTGTATAAAGATTTAGCCGTTAATGACAATATAGAAATACATTTAACTAATAATCCAACAACAGTTTTAAAATATACAAAAAATGTTTTACTAGCTAATGTTCACGACCGAAAAAGGCTAATGAAAATCTTAAAAAATGCTGGTGCTGAAACTATTTACGGCTTAGATGGCATATTAAATAGCCCTGTTAGTGATGGTAGTGGATACAACCCAGAGTATGGATTGTATGGCTCTAATTTAGCCACTGAAACTCATTTAAAACTTTTCCCTAGAGACTGTCAACACTATGTGGACGAAATTCAAAAAGAAATGAAGAGACGGACAGGTAAAAATATCGAAGTAATGGTTTTTGGTGATGGAGCTTTTAAAGATCCTATAGGCGAGATTTGGGAGTTAGCTGACCCAGTAGTATCTCCAGGGTATACTAAAGGTTTAAGGGGAACTCCTAACGAGGTAAAAATCAAATATTTAGCAGATACTGAATTACAAGATTTAAAAGGTGAAGAAATAGAAAATGCCATAAAAGAAAAAATAATTAATAAAAAGGATGATTTAATATCTAAAAAAGAATCTATAGGTACTACCCCTAGACAAATAACTGACTTACTAGGAAGTCTATGTGATTTAACTAGCGGTAGTGGTGATAAAGGTACACCAATAGTCTATATACAAGGCTACTTTGATAATTATGCTACAGAATAGAAAATTAATAGCGAATAGACAGTTTAGTTGACTATCTATTCGCTATTTCTTATTCTTTAGGTATATCTTTGATTTTCAATTCTCTATCTACATACTTAGCCAATAAAGACTTAACTACTGCAGCTATAGGAACAGCAAAAAGCATTCCCCATACTCCAAAAAATCCTCCACCTATTAAAATAGCAGTTATAATCCAAAAGGGCTTCAAGCCAACTTGTATTCCCAATATTTTAGGGCCAAGATATAAACCATCAAATTGTTGTAATAAGAATATAAATATTATAACCCATAAAGCTTTAAAAGGACTATCAAATAATGTTAGTATAGCTGCTGGTATCATCCCTATAAATGGACCAAAATAGGGTATCATATTAGTAATTCCAACTATAAGGCTTATAAGTAATGCATAATTAATCCTCATAATCAACATTCCAATAAAACATAAAAATCCTATAATTAGAGAATCAAGTAATTTCCCTACGAAAAATTTTGAAAAAGAAGTTTTTACATCTTTCTGAACCTCTACTAGAACTTTGGCTTTGTTCATTGGAAATACTGCAAAAGTTAAATTTCTAATATTTTTTGCAAAAACTTCCTTATCCTTTAATATATATATAGATATAATAGAACCAAGAACAAAGTTTGCGAAACCAGAAGTTAAATTAATTATTTGAGTTAATGTTTTATTTAGAAGAGGGCTTATACTTTCACCAACTTTAACTATTAACTTATCTAACATTGACTGTAAACTTGATAGAACCCCTAACCTATCCAGTTCTTGAATCTTACTAGGTTTAGTTGATAGCCAGCGTTCAGTATCTCTTATATAACCTGGAATTTCTTTGCCTAAATTTTTAATACTGTCTATTACTGTAGGAGTAATTATTGTAAAAAATAATATTATTACACCATAGAAGATAACATATACAATAAGTATATTTAGCCACCTTTTTAACTTATATTTCTCTTCCAACTTCAACAAAAGTGTATTCAAGAAAAATGCAATTACAAAAGCCCAAATAAAAGGCTTACTTATCTTTTTTATTACTTCATTAAAATTGCTATTGTCTACCATTTTAAATAATAGGAATGCAATTATTAATATGAAAAAAAGTTTAAAGTAATTAGTTTGTTTTTTTATTTTCTATCACCTCTTTGGTATATTTTTATTTAATATTATCATATTTACTCTAATTATACTAGCTAAAATGTTTGTCCATAGTTAATCCCTATATTCAACTTCCAATGTTATTTCTTCAGGTAATTCTTTTAAGTTTGTCTTTACAATGATAAATGGATAAGTAATAACTTGCTGTACAATTTCATTAGGTTTTGGATCTTTAAACTTTGCAAAAACCTTTAATTCTTCTTTTCCCTTTTTATTTTTTGCATTTTCTATTCTATCTATCTCTACAGAATAACCTGCAGTGTTCTTTTCCCCTCTAGTGACTACTACAAATATTCCCTCATCTATTTTACACCCTAAAGCTCTTTCTTCTGATAAATATTTAGGCAGAACTTCACTTATCTCCTCAGGAATTTCATGAGTCGCTAAAGTATCATATTTCACGTTTTGATCACCCTTACCTAAATATTTGGGTATAAATAATATACCCGATACAATAACCAATATAATAACTCCAATTAATATTTTTCTTCTCATCCTACCCCCTCCAGATATAAATTTTCTCATATTATATTTATTCCTATAGGTTATAGAATATGTTTAATATCTTAAACTAGTCTAAAATGCATATTACTATTCTCAAAAACTCCAGTTACAAAATTTATAAGATATAATAACCCTTGCCAATTGGCAAGGGTTATTATATCTTATAAATTATAAATTTTTTTTGCCTTTTCAACTATATTTTCAACTGTTAATCCATACTTTTCAAGTAATTCATCCCCAACTCCTGATTCTCCAAAAGTGTCTTCCACTCCAATTCTCAACACCGAAACTGGATGATTTTCCACTACTACCTCTGATACAGCACTACCTAAACCACCAATAATGTTATGTTCTTCTGCAGTCACTATTCCTTTAGTCTCTTTTGCTGCTTTAATAATAATATCTTTGTCTATAGGTTTAATAGTAGCCATATTAATTACTCTTGCAGATATACCTTCTTTTTCTAATTCCTTTCTAGCATCTAGTGCTTTTTTAACCATTACTCCAGTAGCTATAATAGTTATATCATTACCAGATTCTAATTCTACTCCTTTTCCAATTTCGAATTTATAATCTTCATCGAATATTACAGGCACTCCGCTTCTCCCTAATCTTATATATACTGGACCATTATGCTCTGATGCTTTAAGTATACATTGCTTTGCTTCTACTCCATCGGCTGGATTTAAAACTACCATATTTGGCAAGGATCTCATAAGACTTAAATCTTCTAAGGCTTGGTGAGTAGCACCATCCTCTCCTACTGTTAATCCTGCATGGGTAGCTGCAACTTTAACATTTAATTTTGGGTAGCATATAGAATTTCTAATTATTTCATAACTCCTCCCTGTAGCAAAAACTGCAAAAGTACTAGCAAAAGGTATTTTACCGGTAGATGCTAAGCCTGCTGCTGTACCCATAAGGTTTTGTTCAGCTATACCTACATTGAAAAATCTATCTGGATAAGTTTCTTTAAATACTCCAGTTCTAGTAGACCCTGAAAGATCAGCATCTAATACAACTACATCTTTATTTTTTAGTCCTAATTCCTTTAAAGCTTCACCATAAGCATCTCTGGTCGACATCATCTTAACCATTTATTCCACCTCCTAGTTCTTCTAAAGCTTTTTCCTTTTCTTCTTCATTAGGAGCCTTTCCATGCCAACCTACTTGATTTTCCATAAAAGAGACACCTTTTCCTTTAATAGTCTTTGCCAAAATCATAGTAGGTTTATCTTTTGTATTTTTTGCTTCATCTATTGCATTAAATATTTCGTCAAAGTCATGACCATCAATAGTTATTACATGCCATCCAAAAGCTTTAAACTTTTCATCAATTGGCTCTATATTCATAATATCTTCATTCTTACCATCTATTTGCAATCCATTATGATCTAGAAACACTGTAAGATTATCTAATTTATAGTGAGCTGCAAACATGGCCATTTCCCATACAATACCTTCTTGGACTTCTCCATCTCCTACTAAGCCATATACTCTATAATCCTTCCTATCTAACTTTCCAGCTAAAGCCGTTCCACTAGCCGCAGAAATACCTTGTCCTAAGGATCCCGTAGTCATATCTACACCAGGTATATCTTTCATATCTGGGTGTCCTTGAAGCATAGAATTAATTTTTCTAAAGCTGTTTAACTCCTCTTTTGGAAAATACCCTCTTTCAGCTAAGGCAGAATAAAGAACTGGTGACCCATGTCCTTTAGATAATATAAATCTATCCCTCTCATCCCAATTTGGATTTTCTGGATCAACCTTCATTTCCTTAAAGTATAGGGCAGTAAGAATTTCACAGGCTGATAGCGAACCTCCTGGATGGCCAGATTGTGCTTCATAAAGCATATTAATTATATTAACTCTTAAATTATTGGCAATAGTTTTATACTCCTTATATTTATCCACAAATATCCCTCCTATATATTTTTTATTTCCTTAAATCCTTCACCTATAACTTCATGCATTTCCGTTACCATTATAAAGGCTTTTTCATCAATTACAGTTACTATTTCTTTTAACTTTGTAAACTGTGATCTATTTACAACACAAAGTAACATGTCTTTCTTTTCTTTTGTATACATACCCTTGCCTTTAAATAAGGTAACACTTCTGTTTAAGTCTTCTATTACTGCTTGACTTATTTCCTCTGGCTTTTCTGTAATAATTAAAAAAGCTTTCATATACCCTAAACCTTCTAAGATTAAATCAATTATTTTAGCTGTTAAATATAAAGATATTATTGAATACAAAGCAGTCTCTATTTTCTTATCTACTATTCCTGCTGCAACTACTACAACTAAATCTATTAACATCATAAAGGTTGCAATACTTAAACCTGGGAAAAATTTATTTAGTATTGAACCTGCCAAATCTGTCCCACCCGTAGTTCCTCCAAATTTAAACACAATACCTAAACCTACACCCATTATGACTCCACCAAATATAGCAGATAATAATAAATCTTTTGTCAACACTTCATAAGGCACATATTTTAGGAAGAAAGAAAGACCTACAGTAGCAAATAAAGTTTTAGCCCCAAAAGCCTTACCTAATATCATAATTCCAATTATAAACAAAGGAATATTAATAACCAAGTTTGTTAAATACACTGGAAATCCTGTAACCTTTTTAAGAATAATTCCTATACCTGTAACTCCTCCTGGAGCAATAGTATTAGGCTCTAAGAAAAAATTCAAAGAAATTGCCATTAAAAATACTCCTGCTCCTATTCCAAAATAACAAATTATCGTCTTATACCACTTTTCTTTTGCCATTGTCCATGACTCCTTTTATTCCACTACATTTTTGGAAAAAATAACTTGCAGTATAAACTTAGGAATTACTATTTGTCTTTTTATTCTAGACGGCTCCTTAAGAAGCCTATAAAACCACTCCAAACCTAATTTTTGATAAATTTCGGGAGCTCTTTTAACTTTTCCAGCTAGTATATCCATTGTACCACCGTTACCAATAACTACCTTAGAATTTAACTTACCCTTATTTGTATCTATCCATACTTCTTGTTTTGGAAAACCTAAACCTACAAATAAAATATCAGGATTACTTTCATTTATCTTACTTATAATTTCTTTTTCTTCTTTAAAATAGCCATGTTGATAACCTGCTATTTTTACATTTGGATATTTTTTTACTATATTCTTTGCTGCTTCTTCAGATACTCCAGGCTTTCCTCCTAATAAGTATATACTTAATTTTTTCTTATTAGCTAATTCTATCATATTTATAGAGAGATCAAAGCCTGTAACTCTTTGTGGCAATGGCCTTTTCTTTATTTTTGCTGCATAAATAAGACCTATACCATCAGGTATTACTAAACTACCTTTATTAATTAATTTTTTTAGTCTTTCGTCCTCTTTAGCTTTCATGACTATTTCAGTATTTGGAGTGTAAATAGTTTTTAATTCATTTCCCTTTAAAAATTCTTCTACTAATTTTGTGGCCTCTTCTAAAGTAACTTTATCTATCATTACCCCAAATATTTTAATACTATTCATAAGATCACCTGCTTTTTGAAGTACGTATCATAACAGAAGCAAAAGACATTACAGTCCAAAATGTAATAATAATTCTAGGCATATAGAGAACATTGTCTGCCAAACCATGGACTAATAAAGCGGAAATTCCAGACAATACTCCAGCTAACATTATCTTTGTATATCTATCCTCTTCACTGGACAATTTCTTTATTCCAAATTTATAAAATAAAAATATTAATAAGGTAAATATTATAAATCCACCAATACCTAGCTCTACTAAAACTTCTAAATAAGTATTGTGTGAATGTTGCATACCCATAGTTGTTTTACTATCAAAAACCTGTTTAAATGGTAGATAACCAAAACCTACTCCAATCATCCAATTCTCTTTTATTATTTCTAATGTTACTTCCCATATTTTCAGCCTAGAAAAATTTGATGAATCAGTTAGTTTGCCAATAGTCATTATCCTATTCATAATAGATGGTGGAAGAAAATATAAGGATAATAAGACTAAAGGAATTGCTAAAAGCAACAATCTTTTTTCCACAAGAAATATAAAGAAAAATATACTAAATGCAAAGCCTACCCATCCACCTCTTGAATAAGTTAACAATAATCCTATAGTAAGTATTAAAGTAATGATTAAAAAGAAAATTTTCTTGGTAAATTTTCTTGTATCCCAGAATAAAGCTAAGGAAATTGGAATTATCATAATCAAATACTCTGCCATTATATTTGGATTCCCAAAGACAGAGAAAACTCTTGCTATTAAATCTGGATTACTAGCTTTATCTATCCAACCTTCTTCCATTGTTACACCAAATCTATGTTGAAATATCCCAAATAAAGATACTAGTGTAGCAGTAGCAACTATTGTTACAAGTACCATATTCAAATCTTTCTTATTCTTTATAGAATTTATTATTACAAAACTAAATCCAATAGATACCAAATGTATCGCTAAATCCCGAAAACTGCCAACTGGATCTATAGAAGTTATAGTAGCTATAATTATAATTAAAACATATAAAGCTATAGGTACATCAATAGGGTGTTTAGTTAAAACATTTCCCTTATTATAACTATCTTTAACAAATTTATTATATAAAAATGCGGCCATTACAAAAATCATAAAAATTAAAGAAAGCATATCAGGTAAATAAGGCAGTGCAAAGATACTAGCCATTATCCCAAATTTTACATCGTATAGTGTCACAATTGCTACAGCAAACCCTAAAAATATGGCTATAAAATAATTTAAAGGCAATTTAAAATATAATAATGAAAATAATACTCCAAATACTAAGGGGATAATTAGAAACTTTTTATTTGACGTATTTACCACCACTTTTCCCCTCCATCTTCTGTATTAAATATATCTTTAATAAATTTTACCGTAAAACTATTATCTAAAATATATTTGTAATTTTGACTAAATCTCATACCAACTATAGCTAAAAAAACAATAGCCGCAAAAATAATATTTAGCTTTGTTTTTAAATTCCCTTTTAATACATTTATAAATAAGGTAGTTATTCCAAAACTTAATAATGAAATATATAAAGTATTTATTATATTTTCTCCTCTACCAAATAAGTTATTAAAGGCATTTAAAAAAAAGCTTCCTGACTTATATTTTAATACAAATTTATTTATCCTTTTAATAAAAGACTGTAATAAATCTATAAATTTACAATATAATTTATAAATTAACCCTTCTCTAACAAAGTTATTATCTGATACAAATAAATTCATTATAATAGAACCTTTGGAAATATACTTAAAGCCTTTAGATATAAAATCGACAATCTTCTTAAAAAAGCTTCTTTCATAATCTTTTTCTATACTACGCCATATCTTTGATAATACATTTAAAGTTACACTATTATACATCTTATCACCTCTAGGCTCTACTGAACTTCTACACCAAAAACAGTTCCAGATGCTGTTGTTTTTTTAGCCTTTACTTTATACTTTACACCTATTCTCACTTCTTCTCCACCAACAATTATAACTTCTGAGGTTTCTGTTACATCTGCCATTACAGTTAAAGTTGCAACATATTTATCTGGTACTTCTTTGGAATGCCATTTACCTCCAGATAATATGTTTTTTGTATAAGGTTTTACATCTATATCGATAATTTCACCTATTAAACTATCCTTATCTTGAAAATATAAATTTTGTCCCGTATCAAAACCATCAGCTATTGGTTTTTTTACATCTGATATTTCAATGGTTATTAATGCCTTACCTTTTTCACCTACTACTTCCAGCTTGGCTTTTGCCCTTTTAACACCACCACCAACGATCAATACAAGTATGATTATAACTATTAAATCAATTATATTTATTACACCAAATAATTTTCCTTTTTCATTTATTATTTTCATGGCTATTCCTCCTTGTTTCAACAATTTTCTTATATATATTAAAATGTTCTTGCCCCATTTTTTTGGAAGAAAATTTTTCGTTGACAGTTCTATATAGATTATCTCCCATTACTTTCATGCTAGGTTTATTTTCAAGAAATAATAAAATATATTGAACTAATTCTTCTACAGCACCAACTTCTATTAGATAACCATTATAACCATCTTTTAATAAATCTCCTATTCCACCTACTTTTGTACTAATAACTGGCTTTTTTAATTTTGCTCCTTCTAGTATAACATAAGGAAAGCTTTCACTTAAGGAAGTTAAAATATTTACATCTATAGCATTAAAAAAGGAATATTGGTCTTCTACAAAATCTAGAAAATAAATATTTTCCTCTAGGCCTAATTCCTTAACCATTTCTTTTAATCTTACCTCATCATTACCTGTTCCCGCAATTAAAAACAAGACATCTTTCCTATCCTTAAGTACTAAATTTGCCGCCTCTATAAAAGTCTCATGACCTTTCACTAAATCTAGTCTTCCAATTATTCCAAATATGGTTTTACCTTTCCCATCTATACCATATCTATTTAAAAACTCATTCTTAGGCATAAAAAAAATCTCATTATCCATATCAATTCCATTGTATATGGTAAATATCTTTTCTTCTTTAAATCCTCTACTTATAAGCATATTTCTAAAATTATTTGAAATAGCAATATAATAGTCAAACTTCTTTAAGGCCAAGGTATTTATTTTTGTAAAGATAATTTTCTTATAAAAATTATCTTTAAAATCTAGTTCATAATCACTATGTATAGTCGTAATAAAAGGTAAATTTATTTTTCGCTTTAATAATACGCCTATAAAATTAGCCCTAGCACCATGGCAATGAATTATATCATAGCCTTCCTTGTCAACTTTCTTTTTAAGTTTGGATACAATAGACATATCATATCTTTTTTCCTGCTCTAATACTTCTATATTTATACCTGCTTTTTTTACATCATAATAAAAACTTTCCTTAGTAAAACATACAATTTTAGTTTCTAATTTTTCCTGTAAAGCTCTTAATAAGAAAATAATATGTGTTTTTGCACCGCCTGTATCACCGCCACTAATTAAATGGAGTACTTTCATAATAACTTGCTCTCAGTAGGAGCCTCCCCCTTTCTAAGTAAAAAAGTCTTTTCTAATATGCTTTAATATTATACCATAAGAAATTTTATTCTACATAAAATTATGTAATTAATTATAATTTATTATTACAATTATTCCCTCAAAAATGCTTTATTATAAAAATAGTTCAAAAAACTAAAAAACAAGCATAAATTTATGCTTGTTTTTAGTTTTAAGTATATGTAAGTTAAATTCCAATTTAAAACTATGTATTAATTTTTACCCTATTTCTATTTTATAAATCTACTAGTCCTAAACTTATTTTTAAACATTCATCTACTTTTTTCATCATTTCATCATTAAATCTGCCTATTTTTTCTCTAAGTCTTTTTTTATCTATAGTTCTAATTTGTTCAAGTAAAACTACCGAGTCCTTAGGAAGTCCGTACTCCGGAGCCGTTATCTCTACATGGGTAGGAAGTTTGGCCTTGTTTATCTGAGAGGTAATAGCCCCAATAATGATAGTGGGGCTGTACTTGTTCCCAATATCATTTTGGATCACAAGCACAGGCCTAACGCCACCTTGTTCCGAACCTATGACAGGACTTAAGTCGGCATAAAATATATCTCCTCTTTTTACATTTACATTCACATTTTTTCACTTCCTGTCAATTTCGCTTCATAAATATCTAATTCAACCATATCTTGCTCAAAACCCATTTCTGCTAATGATAAATTAATCTGACTCATTTCTTTATACCCATTTTTTAATTCTTCACACATCTCCACTTTTCTCTTCTCCCTTATATATAATTTCATTGCTTCTCTAATAAATTCACTTCTATTCTTTTCTTCCATGGAAACAATAAAATCAACTTCTTCCAGTAAGCTATCAGGCAAACTAACCATAATCCTTTTTGTTTCAGCCATGAACGCACCCCCAAGCCAAAATTACCCCTCACCCATTCTAGGTTAAAGAGTATACAAGTAGAGCTTTTATAAAACATTTTTAAAATAAATGTCTATACCCATTATTACACCTAATAAAACATATGTCAATACTTGAAAATTAAAAACAAAAACATAATAGTTTAATCTATTAGATAATCTACTACTTTAACTGTTTTTCCATTTCTTTTATAAATTCTTGGAATTCGTCTTCCTACCATACAAACTATTTCATAATTAATAGTACCTATTTTTTTTGCCACTTCTTCTATAGGGATATAACTATTATTCTCACTACCAAAAATAATTACTTCATCTCCAATATTTACATTATCGACATCTGTTAAGTCTATCATACATTGATCCATACATATAGTCCCAATTACTGGTACTCTTTTCCCTTTTACTATAACTTCTGCCTTATGAGATAAGATTCTTGTAAAACCATCTGCATATCCAATAGGAATCGTTCCTATTACACTTTCCCTTTTCGTTATAAATGTGTGTCCATAACTAATTCCCGTATTTTTAGATATCTTTTTTATATTAGATATTCGGGCTTTGAGCGTCATAGCAGGCTTTAACTTAATTCTTTCTTTATTAACTTCATTTGATGGATAAAGACCATAATTTATAATTCCCGGTCTTACCATATCTAAATTGTATTCTGGTAAATCTATTATTCCTGCACTATTTGATACATGCTTTATAGGTATATTTATCCCAAGTTTTTCAATTTCATTAATTACCTTATTAAATCTTTCAAATTGTTTCCTTGTAAAAGACTTATCCTTTTCATCAGCTTTAGCAAAGTGGGTGAATATTCCCTCAACCCGTAAATTAGATAAATCATTAATCATTTCTATTTCTTTAATAATTTCTTCTTTAGATAAAAACCCTATACGCCCCATCCCTGTATCTATCTTTATGTGTACACTTGCTATTTTATTATTTTTTCTAGCTATTTCTGATAAATTTTTAGCACTTTTATAATTAAAAACTGTTTCTATAAGGTTCCACTTAATAGTTAATTCATGTTGACTATTAGGTGTAGCACCAAGAATTAATATAGGTACTTCTATTCCTGCCTTCCTCAATTCTATTCCTTCTTCTACTGTAGCCACTGCTAATCTATCAGCCCCATTTTTTAGGAAAACCCTTGCAGCCTCTATAGACCCATGACCATAAGCATCTGCCTTTACTACTGCTATTACCAAAGCATTATCATCAGTATTATAGCGAATCTCCCTCATATTATAGGCTAAATTATCAATATTTATTTCTGCCCAAACAGGTCTAATCCCTTCAAATTTGTCCATTTCTGTCCCCCTTTGTCATTAGTAACAACCTTCAATTAATTTTAAACTACTAGGTATATAATTTAATATATCAGTAGCTGTCATAGCATACTCACCATATTCTAGCTTTGCTAAATCTCCAGCCAATCCATGTAAATATACTCCTAATTTGGCAGCAGTTAAAGCCCCTATTCCTTGCCCTAGAAAACTTGCTATCATTCCCGTTAGAACATCTCCACTACCTGCTGTAGCCATACCTGGATTCCCAGTATTATTAATGTATATATCTCCATCTCCATTAGCAACAATAGTATTGGCACCTTTAAGCACAGTTATTATATTATATTTTTCAGATATTATTTTAGAATATTTAATTCTATTTTCTTGTATTTTTTTAGTTGGAATTTTTAATAACCTGGAAAGTTCTCCAGGATGAGGTGTTATAATAGTAGTTTCTTCCCTTTCTAAAAATATATTAGGATCCTGGGAAACACAATTTAAACCATCTGCATCCAAGACTATAGGTCTTTCTATGGTCCTAAGCATTTCGTGGACTACTTTTATAGTCTCTTTATTTGTTCCTATACCAGGCCCTAGGGCTATTACATCTAGATTTTTAATGTTATTTTTTATTTCATCTATAGAATCATAGATAAAATAGCCTTTATCTTTGTCACTTATTGGTTTTAATATAATTTCTGTTAATTTTATAGAAAGAATAGTACTTAATTCTTCAGGTACTATTCCATATACTAAGCCACTACCACATCTTAAAGCTGACATAGATGATAAAGCACAAGCCCCTGTCATACCAGTACTACCTGCCATTATACCTACCTTCCCATAAGTCCCCTTATGAGAATCTTTTTTTCGTTCTGGTAGGACTTTTGAAAAATACTCTAATTTAGTTTTATCAATATCCAGTCCTTTAGAATGATTATTTTCACCTATTGCAATAGCAATACCAAAGTCTCGTTCATGACTAATAGATAAATGGACTACGCCTATGCTTAATATTTTTGAAACTTTCATTGCTTCTCCCTGTAATCTTACATAAGGCCTACCTTTTTTATTATGAAGTATTTCTATCTCCTTCCAACTTATTTTTCCTATTCCTGTCCCTAATACCTTACTTATTGCTTCTTTTGCTGCAAACATACCCCCAATAGTTTCAGGATTCTTATTCTTCTCAGATATGTATTTCTTTTCTTCTTCAGTAAATACTTTATTTAAAAATTGTTGGTCCTTTTCTGCAAGTATCCTCTTTATTCTATTAATTTTTACTATATCTATACCAGTACTTATAATCATAAAACTCTCCTCTTTCCTATATATATAAATTATATCTGATTTTCTTTTTATTTTCCACTGTGTGTAAATTAATATTGTACACTATAAAAAACTGATGACCTAAGATCTTAGGTCATCAGTTTTACATTATATTTAAATATCAAATTATTTAATTTTTCTATAGCTAACTTTAAATTTTCAAAGGGTTTCAAATAACCTTTATCTATCTGTTTACAAGATCTTTACCAATCTTTTCTGTTTCAAATATTATCCTTTCCTCATCTACAGTTTTAATATAATAGTCTTCCATTATAATTCTTCCATTAACTATTACTGTTTCTACATCGGAAGCTTGGGCTGAATAAGCCAAAGCCGATACTATATTGTGTATTGGATAGAAATGTGGTTTGTCCATATCTACTAAAATTAAATCTGCTTTTTTACCTACTTCTAAAGAACCTATTTCGTCATCCCAAAATAGAGCCTTTCCTCCGTTTATAGTGGCCATTTCTAATGCTTTAATAGCTGGTATAGAAGTAGCACTTTTATTTACGGCTTTGTTAATTATTGATGCTAAATGCATTTCTTCAAACATATTTAAATTATTATTACTTGAAGAACCATCAGTTCCTAAGGCTACATTTACGCCTTTATTTAACATTTCTTCTACTGGTGCAAAGCCACTGGCTAATTTTAAATTACTTGTTGGATTGTTTACTACTTGTACATTATTTTTCTTAAGTATTTCAATATCCTCACTAGATACATGGACACAATGAGCTGCCAATGTAGGGCGCTTAAATAAGCCTAAATCATAAACATGTTTTATTGGTGATTTTTCATGTTCTTCAAAGCTATCATCCACTTCTTTTTTTGTTTCTGAAAGATGTATATGTATTCCAGCATTTAATTCATCGGCTAAAGCTATTAATTCTTTAAGATAATCTGGACTACATGTATAAGGTGCATGAGGTGCCACCATTACTTTTATTCTATTATTTGCTTTTCCATGCCAATTTTTATATAAGTCCCTTGTATATTCTATTTTTTCTTTATTTAATTTTTCATCATCTTCTTCTATCGTTCCTCTAGATAGTACACCTCTAATACCTGATTCTTCTATAGCCTTTCCTACTTCCTCCATAAAAAAATACATATCGGCAAAACAAGTTATACCAGACCTTATCATTTCAACAATACTAAGCATGGAACCCCAATATACATCTTTCCCTATTAACTTTGCTTCTACAGGCCATATTTTTTGTGTTAGCCAATCATGTAATGGTAAATCATCGGCATAGTTTCTTAAAAGAGACATACCTATATGAGTATGCCCATTTATTAAACCAGGAAGAGCTACCTTCCTTTTTCCATCAATTACCTTATCAACCCTAAATTCTTCTTTTAATTCTCCTATATACTTTATCTCATTTCCTTCAATATAAATATTTGTATCCTTAATAGGTTCTCTTTCTTCCCCCATAGTTAAAACAGTAATGTCTTTAATTAAAGTATTCATTAAAATCCTCCCCTCTGAGTCAGTGGGGACGGTCCTAAGTGGCTCACAAAGTGAGTCACTTAGGACCGCCCCTCTTGACTCCCTTCTGTTAAACAAGAAACATTCTTGCTCTTAAAATTTCAAAATAATCCTTTGAATAGAATTTTACTTTCTTAGGTCCTATTAATTTTGCTCCAGGATAAAAAGAAGATTCGTAAGCTATTCCCTGTGCCACATATGACATTTCTAAGTTAAACCCTTCTGGTAAAGTAATTTTATTTTTAGATAAATCTCCTTTTAAAGATTCTTCTACACCTTCCTCTATTAATTCTATAGCTAAATCTGGATGAATACTTATAGTAGAATTACCTACCCCTTCACTAACTGCCACAGTTTTAATATTTTCATTTATATTCTTTGCATGTTCACATATTCCCTTATCTCCACTTATAAATACTACTGGAACCTCTACATAGGCTGTTGCATAGCTATTAAGTAAAAATTCACTTGCATATTCCCCATTTATTTTTATATTGTCTACCCTTGAATCATTAATAGTATGGGCCAATGGACTATAATTAGAGCCACCCCATGCATGATAACCAATATAAATAACTGCATCAAAAGTCTTATCTAATTCTTGTACCATACCAAAGGGATGCCCACTCCATCCTCTAATTAGCTTTGTATTCTCAGGCAGCTCTGAAGCATCAATATTTCTCCCAGAACCATGGGCATCCCTTATCCATATTTCATCTGCCCCAGCCCTATTAGCCCCATTACAAGCCGCTTTCACTTCTTTAGTCATTTGTTCTGCAAAATAACTATACTCATTACTAGACTTACTAGCTTCGCTCCAGTCGGTAATTCCCGCTACACCTTCAATATCTGCACTTATAAAAACTTTCATATAATCCCCCTTTCGCGAATTAGTGGGGACGGTCCTTGCTGCCCCGCTTTGTGAGTCCCTAAGGACCGTTCCCACTAACTCACTAGCTTATTATAATTTTCCACTAACTATTTTTTCTTCATCGTCAGATATGAAACGTTGACTATAAATAGTCCTGCAAACTTCCATATCAATATCATAGTCTTCCAAGTTCCCTAATTGGGCTAAAAAAATTGAACCTTCTAATGCATTAAGTACAATTTTGAAACCTGAATATGTTTTTAAAACTCTTTTATTTAATTCATATAATTCTTTTAACTCATCTTGAGAAAAATACTCAGATAATTCAAAGAAACCTTGTTCCATGAGAACTTTATATTTATCCATTTTCCTAAGTATATCTTTATCTTTCAAAGTATATGCAGATATCATTAATAAGGTATCATCAATAGTATTTTTTACTGTAGGCACCCAGACACAACCTTTTGTATCGTCTTCACCTCTTAAAATTAATGACAATCTGCCATTTTCTGATAAATACACTCTATGCTCCGGCAGTATTCCTCCATGATGTAAATGAGCATTTCCAATTAATACTTCCCCCGTATAAGTAGCCATATTTTTTCTCCTTTCATCCTTATATTATTATTACACTGTATATTTTTCTATATACTGTTTAACTTAGGATGTATCTAGAAATTAAAATCTATACTAATATTTATATATCCTAAATATTGTTGTTTAAAATATATACTGTTAATAAAGAGAAAAGCAATACTATTCCCCTGCTCCCTACTCCTATACTATTATATATACTTAGTCATATAGATTCTTAGACTTTTAATTTCTTTATATCTATATCACATTCTCTATAAAATTGACCTGAATATTTTGCTCTCTGTTATTCTAGTAAATGTATTATATCATAATAGAATGCTTATGTATCTAAAAAATAATCTTTAAAGAATAGCTTTTTTTATTTAAATTCAACATAAATTTTGAATATTTTATACTATATAAGTAAAAAATAGGTTTGTAGAAATTTATATATGGAGGAACAGTATGAATATTGACGAACAAAAAAAATTTAAAGATTTACCAAAGTCCTATTGGTTAGCCTCTACAGATTCCACGAATTACCCAACATTAAATGAAGATATTGATGTGGATATAGTTATAGTCGGCGGTGGTTTAGTGGGAATTACATCTGCATATTTATTACAAAAAGAAGGTTTGAAAATAGCAGTTCTTGAATCTAATCATATTTGCCAAGGCACTACAGCACATACAACAGCAAAAATTACGTCCCAACACGGACTTATTTATGATAAAATTCAAAGACAAATGGGAATAGAACTAGCTAAACAATATGCAGAGGCCAATGAATCTGCAATCCATGAGTTCAAAAAAATTGCCAATGACAATAATATTGACTGTGATTATGTTCCTCAATCATCCTTCGTATATACACAACAGGAGAAATATATTCAAGATATTGAAGATGAAATTAAAGCAGCATCAAATCTAGGGATTAAAGCTTCCTATGTAGAAGAAATATCCTTCCCAATGGCTATCAAAGGAGCTGTTCGATTTGATAATCAAGCTCAATTTCATCCTCGTAATTATTTACTAGGTCTTGCAAAGAATATTCATACTCATGGCGTGGATATTTTCGAAAAAAGTAAGGCTGTAGATATTGAACATAATGACAATTATTATATAGTTACAACTGCCCAAGGAAAAAAGGTAAACGCTAAAAAAGTTATTATTGCATCCCACTACCCTTTTTACAATAAACATGGGGGCTATTTTACAAAAATTTATCCTGAAAGATCTTACATTATAGGAATTAAAGCAAAAGAAAAGTTCCCAGGTGGAATGTATATAAATGTAGAAACTCCAGCTCGTTCTCTTCGTCATCAAAGCACTCAAGAAGGTGAACTTATATTAGTTGTAGGTGAGCATCACAAAACTGGCCAAAGTGACGATACCAATAAACACTATCAGGCATTAATAGATTTTGCAAATAATATCTTTACTGTAGAAGATATTCCTTACAGATGGTCTACTCAAGATTGTATGACTTTAGATGGAATTCCCTATGTAGGGAATTATACTGCTAATACATCTAATATGTATATTGCCACTGGCTTTGGAAAATGGGGTATGACAAATAGTATGGCCTCTGCCATGATCCTTAGAGATTTAATAATTAAAGGTGAAAGTCCATGGCAAGATATCTATAACCCATCCCGAAAAACAATTATCGCCTCCGCTAAAAACTTTATTTCAGAAAACTTTAATGTTGCCGAACAACTTTTAGAGGGAAAACTTTCTTCATTACCTGATAACATAGATGTTCAACCTGGAGAAGGAAAAATTGTAAAAATAGATGGTAAAAGAGTTGGGGCCTATAGAAATGAGGAAGGAATCCTTCATTTAGTAAATACAACATGCACCCATATGGGTTGCGAATTGAACTGGAATTCTGCAGAAAGATCCTGGGACTGTCCTTGCCATGGTTCAAGATTTTCCTATGAGGGAGAAGTAATAGAAGGTCCGGCAATAAAACCTCTAAGAGTCGGTAATGATGTAAATACTATCGAAAAATTATTCAAGGATGATTTTTAAGAGACGGGGCAAGGGTTA
>Ga0079226_10000114_pt1 | contig 50363 bp, 46 predicted proteins | sample Poulit2014_FD_76345 | JGI IMG/M metagenome (GOLD analysis project Ga0079226, IMG submission 76345) | Agricultural soil microbial communities from Georgia to study Nitrogen management - Poultry litter 2014 | ecosystem: Environmental > Terrestrial > Soil > Agricultural land | place: USA: Georgia...
CGACCTTCGCCGCGATTATTATCACGGTTGAATGAACGACCTTCGCCACGATTGTTATCACGGCTGAATGAGCGACCTTCGCCGCGATTATTATCACGGTTGAATGAACGACCTTCGCCACGATTGTTATCACGGTTGAATGAACGACCTTCACCACGGTTATTGTCGCGGTTGAATGGACGATCGCCTTCATGGCGACGAGCATCTTGTGAGCCTGAACGATGATCGCGCGTTAATTCGCGACGTCGATCAAGTTGATTGCCGCCAATACGGCGTGCTTTTGAGCGTTGGCGTTCAGTTTTCTCATCAAGGACGACACGTTGATGTTCAAGACCAACAGATTCTACAAGTTCTTTTAAGACATCGGTATCGATATCAATAAATTGCCCTTCACGTAAGCCTTTTGGTAACTCTACATTACCGTAACGAATACGAATGAGGCGTGAAACCATTAACCCTTGCGATTCCCAAAGACGGCGAACCTCACGGTTTTTTCCACCTTTCACGGTGACGTGATACCAGAAGTTTGCGCCAGTACCACCTGACCAGAGAATCTCTTCAAATTTTGAGAGACCATCTTCGAATTCGATACCATTTTTCATGTTATCTGCCATTTCATCGGTGAAATCACCGATTACGCGAACAGCATATTCACGCTCTAATTCATGAGATGGATGCATTAAACGATGGGCAAGTTCACCATCATTTGTCACAAGGAGAAGACCTTGCGTATTGATATCTAAACGACCAACCGTAATCCAGCGACCATCGTTGATACGTGGAAGGCTATCAAAAATTGTTGGACGACCTTCAGGATCGTGGCGCGTTGTAATTTCGCCTTCAGGTTTATAGTAGACGAGGACACGACGTTCTTGTTCGCCGTTCTCGATAGATACTCGGCGACCATCGAGAAGAACGGTTTCCGTTCCATCCACTTGGCATCCGAGCTCAGCGACTTCGCCATTTACCTTAATGCGACCTTCGCTAATCCAACTTTCGATTTCTCGGCGTGAACCTAATCCTAGGTTCGCTAAAACTTTTTGTAAACGTTCTTTCATGATGTCCTTAAAATAGGAATTTAAATAGGACTTATTATAGCTGAATCTCGGAATGAATTGTAGCGTAATCCGAGAAAATAGCATAAGTCCGATACTTGAATCACGGTGCTTTCTAAGCACCATCTAATGATAAAAAAAGATCTCGAAGGACTTTTTCCTTGAGATCTTTAGGTAAAGATCACTCCCTAATGCGGGAGTCGACCAAATTTAGGGTTATTTTTTAGCTTTAAGTTTACCTTCTTCACCTTTTAATAATCTTTGAATATTGCCTTTGTGACGATAGATCAAAAGGATATCCATAAAGATCACCGCCCATACAATTTCGCTAGATGCATTAAAAAAGTAGAGGAAAATCGGTGCAGACACTGCAGCAATGAGAGCAGAAAGGGAAGAGATTTTTGTGATGACAAAAATGATAATCCAAACGGCTAATGCGCAAAGTGCGACTAAATAGTTTAAACCTAAGATTGCGCCTAATGCTGTTGCCACGCCTTTTCCCCCTTTAAAGCCAAAGAAAACAGGGAAAAGATGACCTAAAAATGCGGCAATAGCGACAAGAGAAACGGTCAAAGGTGATTGTTTTAGTAACCACGCAGCCACAACGGGAATTAAGCCCTTTAATAAATCTCCCACTAATGTGAGCGCGGCTAATTTTTTGCCGCCGATACGCATAACGTTTGTCGCGCCGGGATTGCCAGAGCCTTCTGTTCTAGGATCGGGTAATCCTGCTAATTTGCAGAGAATAATCGCTGATGAAAGCGATCCGATAAGGTAGCTTGCAGCAATTAAAATGTAACCTAAAAGGGTAATATCCATTGTTAAAATCTCAGGTCTGGGAAAAAATTATGAGCTAGTTTCTCGTTTATTTTCCATGTAGTCAAAAAAACGTGTAATACGTTCGGGTTTTAAGGTCTTTGTCATCGGCGGTAAACTATCCAAAAAGCGCTTACCATAGCGACTTTTCCATAATCTGGTATCTGCAATCACAAGCACGCCATAATCATCATGATCTCGAATTAAGCGACCGACACCTTGTTTGAGTGCAATAATCGCTTTCGGCAATTGGTATGTACTAAAGGGATCGTAGCCTTGCTCGCGAATGAGATCCATCTTTGCTTGTTCAATCGGATCACCCGGCGATGAGAAAGGGAATTTCTCAATAATCACACAAGAGAGTGCATCACCTTTCACATCAACGCCTTCCCAGAAACTCATCGTTCCTAATAAAATTCCGTTTCCCGATTCTTTAAATGCCTCGATCAATTGCATCTTGGGGAGATCACCCTGCACAAAGAGGGGATAATCTGTTTTGGCTTTTAAGAGTTCTTTCGCCTCATTGAGCGCGCGATAACTAGTAAAGAGAATAAAGCTGCGGCCTTTGGCGATATCGATCACCGGCAAGACCGCATCAATCATTTCTGGTAAAAACTTAGGATCGCTCGGCAGCGGTAGATGATCTGGATGATACAGCAGAGAAGTGCGAGGATAATCGAAAGGACTATCGAGTTTAAGCGTATTTTTTTTCGATAATCCTAAGGGGCGACAGAAATAGCTAAAATCATCTTTTACCGCAAGCGTTGCTGAAGTGAATATCCAGCTGGCATTAAGTGAACCACTATTTTTTCGAAACTGCTCAGAAATATCGAGCGGCGTTGAGTGAAAGGTAATATTAAACGTATAAGTTTCTAACCAATTAATCGCATTCACAGAGTCCGGCGTTTTTTCACTTAGGAGCAGAATTTTCCATGTCATGACGATCTCTTCTAAGCGCTCAATGAGCTTCATAAAGATTTGCGCACGAATCTTGAGGGGATCGACAATTTTGAGAATTGTTTTGGCGATGTCATAAATCTCTTGGAATAATCCAGTGATAATAGGATTTTCTTCAAATTCTGAGAGCGCATAACGCTGATTGTATTGTGGTAAGGCTTTACGTAGTTCTGTGAGCGCTTTAAAGAGCGCATCGGCAGCGGTATCGTGACCACTAAAATCTGAAGCTTCTACGGCGATCGCTTTATTGAGATCATCAATCCAATCATGAAATTGTTTAGTAGAAAGTTGTGTGCTGAAGAAAAGACCGGCAGTTTCAGCGAGTTGATGTGCTTCATCAATAATAATGATTTCTGCTTCCGGTAAAATTTCGCCAAAACCATCTTGTTTTAGCGCTAGATCTGCGCAGAGAAGATGGTGGTTAATGACAACAATATCAGAATCCATCGCTTTTTTACGGGCTTTAAAGACGAAGCACTCTTCAAAATCAGGGCATTCATTATGAAGACAATTCTCAGTCGTTGAGGTCACTTGCGACCAAAGCTCCGTTTCCGTAATACCAGATAGTTGGGTAATATCGCCGGAAGGATCTTGCTGAGCGAAACGTTCTATTCTAAAGAATTGTTCTACCTGTTTTTTGTTTTCAAAACGGCCACGAGCTCGCAGCGTTTTTGTGCGATAAAGACAGATATAGTTTGAGCGACCTTTGAGTAGTGCCGTTGAAATTGGATGCTTAATTAAACCTTTAAGGAGCGGAATATCTTTTTCAAAGAGCTGGTCTTGCAGGTGCTTCGTTCCTGTTGATACTAAGGTTTTCTGTTTTGATAAAAGCGCTGGCACTAAGTAAGCAAATGTTTTGCCCGTTCCTGTTCCCGCTTCTACGATTAAAGTATCGTGTTCTTCGATGGCATCAGCGATGGCTTCTGCCATCGTGATTTGTTCATCACGCGGCTGATATCCATCAATTGCTTGGCTTAAATTGCCTCCATCGGCAAAAAACTGCGTAATACTCTCTCTATTCATCATGATATTGTCGTGTTAAATCTTTATAAGGGTGATTGATGGAAAAGAAATATCGTTGTTTATCTTCGCATCAATTGCCGGTCAGCTATTGTAGCTGTTTTTTAGAAAATTCTGTAATTCAATCGATCTCTATTGCGATGAAAAATGTTTGATAGTCGTTTGGGTTTAGACATAGTTGTTACAAAATATTGGTGCGAGATAGATAAAAGGGTGCAATCATTGCTCTCCAGCAAGGCCTCACTTTTTGAATAGTGTTTTCGATCAGATAATTTAAAACTGATTTCATGATACAAACGTATTTTCTAACGTAGATAGATCTTGGGGAAGTGTAGGGGATTGCTTTATCGATTGAGAACCAGTCACTATTGGATAGGCTCTAAATTTTGAGTGATGGTGATAAACTCATGAAGAGAATAAAAAATAGCACAATTTTTTAGAGCGGGATCTATCAATATAGAGGAATGTCGAAAAAAGTGCTGAGCTATTTTCGCGCAAAGTGAGAGGAGCCCATTCTTATCAGCGTGATTCACATTGTAATAGGGCTATCCCAAAACTTATCCACAGGTTATGTGGACAGCTTGGGATAGCCCTATTTTTACGGTATAAAACCTTAATCAACTGATTAATAGAAGGTTTTAAGGTGTTTGGCACATACTTTACTTCTCAACAACGCCGCCAACAATGATTGTCGCCATTTTATCGGGGTTGACATGTCGTTTAAATGCCGCTTGTATCTCAGCTGGCGTAAGCGCTTTCACTTTTTCCGGTAAAGTTTCATAGTAATCGAGTGGAAGATCATAGGCTGCTAATCCTAAAATCGCATTTGCGAGTTTTGCGTTACTATTCATATCTAGCACTAATGAGCCTAAGAAGTTATTTTTTGCACGTTGTAATGCTTCTTCTTCCGGCCCTTCTTCGATAAACTTGGCAATCACCGCTTTGCTTTTTTCGATCGCTTCCGTCACGCTCTCATTTTTGGTAGAGAAGCCAACAGTGAAGGGACCTTCATAAATGCCGGCAGTAAAGTAACTATAAATGCCGTAAGTTAAGCCATCTTTTTCACGAATATTGGTCATGAGGATTGAAGTTAATCCGCTTCCGCCTAATAGGTGATTTCCGACAATGAGTGGTAGGTAATCATCATTGAATCGATCGATTGCCGGTTGACCCATTAAAACCTGTGTTTGAGGACTGTTATAATATTGCTCCACAACTTTGTTGCTAGGATTTGGCGTAATCGATGCTAATGCCGGCAATGTTTCCCCTTTGCCTAAAAGTTCGCTAATATGCGCGGCGATTGCTTCAGCATCTGTTTTTTGAAGATCACCAACGAAGACGATTTTGGCATTATTGGCTTGATAAAATTGTTGTCTAAAGTTTTTTAAATCTTGCAAAGTGAGAGCTTTTAACGATGATTCCAACATCTTGGAAGTGGCTCCGACAACGCTATTGGGATAAAGCGTTTCATAGTAGAGTTCACTGGCAATTTTGCTCGGGTTATCCAGAATCGCTTTTTGTCCATCGATTGCTTGAGTGCGCTCTCTTTCAAAAACTTTCTCATTAAATTTTGCATCGGTTAGGACATCATAAAAGAGCTCTAAAGAGGGCGTTAGTAGTGACGGTTTGGTTAAAGAGCGCAACGAGAATGAGGTGCTACTTAATGATGCGCCGGCGTTGATACTGCTTTGTAGATCATCGAGCCTTGTTAAAAATGCTTCTTCATCAAGCTTTGAGGTTCCTTTGGTCATCATGCCAGCAGTCATGCTCGCTAAGCCATATTTAGAGCCTTCACGTAAGCTTCCGGCATCTACAGAAACAACCATGTCCATGATGGGGATTTCCGGCGCATGAAGGAAGTAAACAGAAGCACCTTCTTTCGTTTTCCATGTTTCAACTTGTGATGTTGCATTAGCACTTAAGCCAATTAAAAAAGCGGAGGTTGCGAGAATTCCCGCGAGTAAATTTTTCATGGTTCTTCTCCTATTGTGCTGTTGTAGTTGCAGGTATCTCAGTGATTTCAATTTCCGCGTTCTCTTTAGTTGGATGCAAAGTTGCAACGGTTAAGAGCGCATCTTGGAAATACTTGTTAGCGACATTTTGAATCATCTCTGGTGTGACTTTTTTCAGGAGTTCTACACGATTCTCGGCATTTTTCCAGCCTTCGCCCGTTGTCTCTGCTTGACCAATTAACATCGCTTGTGAATAGACAGAATCTTTTGCATAGATGTTGCTCGCTTCATAAAGACCAATGATACGATCAAGTTCTGCTTGTGGTACGAGCGTGGTTTGTAAGTTGTGAATCTCTTGTTTGAAAGCGGCTTCTAGCGCTTCTAAAGAGCTGTTTTCAGCGGGAACGCCGACGAAAGTAAATGGTGTGACATAACGAGCGCCATAATCGTAGTAATTGCCAGCTTGTAGGGCAATTTGTTGATCTCTCACCATGTTTTTACTTAAGCGAGAAGAGTTGGTACCATCTAAGAGAATCGAGGTAAGAAGGAGTGTTGCAGCATCCATTGAATTTTCTTCAATTTCGTTAACGCTCGGCACTTTATAGCCCATGAAGATTACAGGAAGATTTGCCGGAACATCGAGATTAACGCGTTTTTCGCCTTCTTGCGCAACTTCGAAGTTATAAGGGCGAACGATGTTAGCGCTGCTTGGGATATCGCCGAAGTATTGTTTGACCATTTCAAAGGTTTTTTCGGGATCAACATCGCCGACAATCACAACGGTTGCATTGTTTGGCGCATAAAATTGTTCATACCATTTTTGCAGGTCATCTAATTGCCAGGCATGAATTTCGGGCATCCAACCAATAATCGGGTTGCGATAAGCACTTGTGGTAAACATATTCGCACTAAAGGTTTCATAGAGTTTTGCTTGCGGATTGCTATCGGTACGTTGGCGGCGCTCTTCAGCAACCACTAAGCGCTCTGGAGTGAAATCTTCTGCACGAAGCTCTAGATTTTGCATGCGATCTGCTTCTAGTTTTAGGGCGGTTTCAAGCTCCCATGCCGGTAAGTTTTCAAAATAGCCAGTGTAATCTGTGGAAGTAAAAGCATTATCCCGACCGCCAAGATTCGCAATAATCGTGGAGTGCTCGTTAGGACCTAATGTATCCGTGCCTTTAAACATCATATGTTCGAGCATATGAGAAATGCCGCCCAATCCACGAGGCTCATCGACAGAGCCGACTTTGTACCAAACCATTGCCGTCACAACGGGCGTTCGGTGATCTTCACGAATCACCACTTTTAAGCCATTATCAAGGATCGCTTCATGCGTATTATTGATAATAGATACCGGATTGCTATCGATAGTCGTTTCAGGCGCGGCAAAGACCAACGAAATTGTGGAAAAAGAGAAAGCGGCAACAAAAAGTTGTGCCGCTTTCTTGAGAGAGTGAGTCTGTGTCATAGCTGTGCTCCTCTTATTAATTTTATGGATTCAACGAATTATTCGTCGACCGTTAAGATTGATCCTGTGACAAATGCCTCTGCAGGATCGTTAAGTTTCCAGACGAGATCGATTACTTTTCGGAGTTCTCTCGCATCCGGTGAACCTTCTGGCATCACGCTCATTCTTAATGAAGAATTGATGCAGATCGGATCCACCGCATTGAAAGCTATTTTACCTTGAGATTCATTCTCAAGTGCAAAAGTTTTCATTAATGTCATTAATCCTGCTTTAGCAACAGCATAACTGCCCCAATAAGCCTTATCACCATGAGCAACTTCCTCATGGGCAAAGAAGATTACGGAGGCACGATCAGATTGATCGAGCAGAGGTAACATTGCATGTGTCAGGAAGTAAGGTGCATTGAGCGTAATTTGCAAGCCATGATGCCATTTTTCAGGGTTGTTGTGTGCAAGCGGTGTGAGATAGCCTAAATTAATCGCTGCATGAACAATTCCATCAAGGCGACCAAATTCATTGCCAATGTTTTGTGCGAGATTATAGTAATCGAGATCGTCAACTTTTAAGAAGTCCATCTCAATGATTGCAGGCTCTGCACCGCCCCGATTGATGATTATGTCATAAATTGGGTTAAGTTTTTCTTCTTTACGGCCCATAAGAATAATGGTTGCGCCGAGATCAGCTAAGCGTAGCGCAGATTCTTTACCGACTGCGCCAGATGCGCCAGTGACTAAAATTGCTTTTCCATCTAAAGGTTTTGTCATGTCATGATCCTTTTTTAATAAAAAGCATCGATAGAGGATTTCAAACCCTCTATCGATGCTTGATCGTGGGAGATAACCGAATTGTTGATAGGGCGATTAAGTAAGATCTTTTGTCGCATAAACTAGGTAGTTCATGCTGACATCATCTGTTAAACCTGCCACACGGTTAAATGGGTTATAACTCATGCCTTGAATTTTTTTCACGGTTAAGCCATAAGCTTCACACATTTCATAGAGTTCTAATGGCGTAATAAATTTATTATAATCGTGGGTTCCTTTAGGAACGATACGAAGGATATTCTCCGCTGCAAAGACTGCTAAGCTTTTTGCTTTAAACGTGCGGTTAATGGTGGAGAAGAAGATATGTCCGCCGGGCTTGAGCATATCGCTCGCCGCTTTGATGACAGAGCTTGGTGTTGGTACATGCTCTAACATTTCAAGGCAGGTAATCACATCAAATTTCTCGAGATGATCTTCGGCAAATTCTTCCGCAGTAATCACTTGATAATCGATATTGAGATGATGCTCTTCAGCGTGATGTTTTGCGATATTGATGGCATTAGGTGCCATATCAATGCCTGTTACTTTAGCATGACGGTGGGCTAAACCTTCCGAAATAATGCCGCCGCCACAGCCGATATCAAGGGCCTGTTTATCGGCTAAGTCAACGCAGTCTTCCATAAATTCAAAACGTGTGGGATTGATGTCATGCAGGGTTTTAAGTTCCCCTTCGGTATTCCACCAATCTTGGTCATTAAATTTTTGAATTTCTTCGCTTGATACATTACTCATTCATTGGCCTCTTCGATCACTTGTGAAGGTGTGACTTCACCTGATTCTAAAATAATTTCGTTGCTAGGTTGATTGATTTGCTCAATTACGGCATTAGTTGCTTGTTCTCTAACCGCGGCAGACCCTTGTTGAATAGAATCTTTTGCGGGCTCAATCACTGCGGTATTAATGCTTTCTAAGAAGTTCTCTGGAATAAATGAAGAGAGCGTATTTGCCCATGAAGTGGCGATATGACTCAATTTTGCTTTTTCCCAATATTCGGTCTCTTTTAAGGGAGATTCAATGACGAAGAGTGAGATGATCGCCACAATAAACATCCCGCGAAGAAGCCCAAAAATCGCGCCAAGTAAGCGATCCGGCCAAGATATACTTAGACGTCTTAAAATGAAGGTTATGAGAAGGTTGACTAACCCTAAAAGTATTAATAACCCGATAAAGGTAATAGCAAAGCTAATAAGATCGCTAAAGATTGAATCTTCACTGTTTAAAGCCCCAAGACTTCCGCCGAAAATATTGGGAAGCATTTTGCCGACATCTTGGTAATACATGACGGCACCCATAAAGGCTAATACCCAAACAACGAGCGATAGTGCTTCAGAGATAAAACCTCTAAAGAATGCAACGATAACGGAGATAGCGATAATTGCAATAATGACAGCATCAATAATTGTAGAAATATCCACGATAACGAGCTCCTAAAATAATAAAAGTAGATTACGGGAGATGAATCACCGCGGGATTAATCGATTGAGTCTTAGTTTTTGCTTGAACTTGCTCGGCTTCTTTCTTTGTTGTGAAAGGGCCAATTTGTACACGATTGAGATTGTTGTCTTTCTGAATACGTACGGTATAACCTTGTTGTTGATATTGGTTGACTAGTTTTTGCGCGTTAGCACTATTGCCGAAAGCACCGATCTGTACATACCATTTTCCTTGATTATTCTTGCTAGTAGTTGCTGATGATGTTGGCTTTGTGACAGGTGCTTTTTCACTATCTGCAATCAGCTCCAATTTTGGTGCGGCAACTTTAGGTTTCGTTGCTTCGCTCTTTGGGGCAGCAGTTGTATTAGCTGTTTTGGGTGGTTCAGTTGCTTTAGGTTTCTCAGATACTGTTTTAGGTATTGTATTACTGGGTTCAGTGCTAGCAATTAAGATCGGTTTCGTAGATTCCACTGCTTGTGACGTTTGCTGCTCAACACTTTGCCATAAATCTTCACCGATTACTTCAACCGGTGTATTTTCAGTGATTTGTGATGCCGACGTTGTACTTTCTAGAACAATTTCAGGACCTTTGATATTTAATTCTGGCGCTTTTGATGAATCATTATTAGCTGTAATGCTAATCATTGGTTGCTGTGGTTTACTATTTTTCGCGGTTGATTCAGGAAGTTGATCACTAGGTTGAAGTAGTAATACAGCAACAAGCGCAATGAGTGCGAGAAGAAAGATCGCACCAACAGCACGTTGTAGAATAGGTTTTTCTTGGGTATTAGACATATTGATTCTCTTTAAACCAGTTGAGGCTTTCTGCCATCATGTGAAATGAACCGAATACGATAATAATATCATGTGACTGACTACAAGATAAGGCAAATGCACATCCTTCAGGGATAGAATTTGATGCATGTGGTTTTTTTGTTAAAAGAGGAGCGATTTTATCGCGTAATAATTCCGCACTTTGTCCTCGTTCATCTAAAATGGGCGCAGTAATCCATTCATTAACGCTCGCTTTTAAAGTTTCGACCAGTAATTGCTCATCTTTATCTTTAAGCATTCCTAAAAGGGCGGTTACTTTCGGTTTTTGTGTGCTTTGAGTCACCATTTCATCAACTAATGCTTTTAAGACGGTGGCGCCTTGAGGATTATGCGTGACATCTAAAAATACTTTGGGAGAATCTTTGCGCGTTAAGGCTTGGAATCGGCCTTCAAGTTTGACGCTTTGTAAACCTTGAGTCACTTTTGCTTGCGTGACATGTGTGCCAGATAAGTAGAGCGCCGTAATGGCGGCAGATGCATTTTGATATTGATGCACGCCGAGCAAATTAGGTTGTGGTAAGTTTAGCGTATCTTGATCTTGGAATTGATAGGTAAATTCCCCTGAATCTTGAATCTCATAATGATATGCCGTATCTCGGATAAAAATATCCGCATTTTCTGCGGTTGCTTTCTCTAAAATCGAGATGTTGGGCGCAGATTCAGCGGTAACAACTTTGGCATTGGCTTTTATAATCCCTGCTTTTTCACCAGCAATAGCGGTAATAGTATTGCCTAATTGTGCCGTATGATCGATGCTAATCGGAGTGATAACAGCAATTTGAGCATCTGCGATATTCGTTGAATCTAATCTGCCACCTAATCCCACTTCTAATACAGCAACATCTACGGAATTTTTTCTAAAGAGATAGAAAGCCGCAAGCGTTGCAAATTCAAAGTAAGTCAGGGTAATTGCTTTTCGCGCAGTTTCAACCGCATTAAAAGCCTCAATAAGCGCCTCATCTGAAACCTCTTCCAGGTTAATGCGAATGCGCTCATTAAAACGATTGATATGGGGGGACGTAAAAAGACCCACTTTAAAATCATGGGCTTTATAAAGATTCGCAATGGTGGTCGAGGTTGAACCTTTGCCATTGGTGCCGGCGACAGTAATCACGAGCGGTGCAATCGGCGTCAAATTCAAACGCTCGTATACTTGAATGATACGAGCGAGTTTGAAATCCATTGAGAGAGGGTGAATGGCTTCTAAATAAGTTAGCCACGATTGAAGGGAACGTTCAGAAGCCATATTCATCTCTTGATAATGTCATAACAAATTAGAAAAAGTTAGCAAACCTCATCTAAAGGCTGACCTTGGTGAGTCAATTTTGCGAGCAAGCTTGCGATCTCATTACGAAGATGACGGCGATCTACGATCATATCAATCGCTCCTTTTTCAAGGAGGAATTCAGAACGTTGGAAGCCTTCAGGTAATTTTTCACGAACGGTTTGTTCAATCACACGAGGACCTGCAAAGCCGATTAACGCGTGAGGTTCTGCAATGTTCACATCGCCAAGCATTGCTAAACTTGCAGAAACGCCACCGAATGTTGGGTCTGTCAGAACTGAGATAAAAGGAATGCCGCGCTCATTGAGTTTTGCGATTCCCGCCGAGGTTTTTGCCATTTGCATGAGAGACGTTAAGCCCTCTTGCATACGAGCTCCGCCGCTTGTCATGAATGTGACGAGTGGGCAGTTATTTTCTAAACTGTAGTTTACGGCGCGAATAAAGCGTTCGCCGGCAACAGAGCCCATCGAACCGCCCATAAAGTTAAAGTTAAATGATGCCGCTGAGATTTCCATTCCTTTTAACGTTCCATGCATCGCAATTAACGTTTCTGTTTCGCCAGTTGCTTTTTGTGCATCCGCTAAACGATCACGATAACGGCGGCTATCACGGAAGTTGAGGAAGTCGATTGATTCGATTTCTGAGCCAAGTTCAACAGCAGAGTTTTCATCTAAGAAAGCCATTAAACGTGTGCGTGCATCGATACGCATATGCGCATCACATTTTGGGCAAACTTGAAGGTTTGCTGTTAATTCTTGTTGATAGAGAACGGCATCACAAGAACGGCATTTTGCCCATACACCTTCTGGAACTGAGTTACCCTTTTTTTGGGTACGGATCATTGGAATTATACGTTCAAACCAGTTCATTCAGTAACCATCCTTTTTGTTAATTCTGATATAGCATTCGTTGTTTGTGAAATTTATGACAAATTTCGTTAGTTATTCCGAATTTAATAGTCGATTTTCTCATAAAACAGAAAAATAGCCAATGGGGAATTTTTTACGAGAAAAAGTGTGCGCATTTTTAGGGATATTGTATTGAGAAAATAAATAGTAAACTCAATGACAAGGCGAAGTTTAGCCGAAGGAAAGTTGGATCAAGGTGTTATAAGATTTTAGGATCGCAAAGAATCAATACTCGTAAACGGGGTGATGATCCGTTATAATCAGTACGAATTTAGTGCTATTTAAGGTTGGTAATATTCATGAGTTTCGATATCAGAGAGCTTTATCAAGAGATGATTTTGGATCACAATAAAAATCCTCGTAATTTTCGTGTGATCGATCCCTGCACTCATCATGCAGAAGGCTATAATCCTTTATGTGGTGATCAGATTGAAGTGTACGTTAATATTGAAGATGGCGTGATCACCGATGTCTCTTTCCAAGGCGATGGTTGTGCGATTTCAACCGCTTCTAGCTCAATGATGACTGATGCGATTAAAGGTAAAACGGTGGAAGAAGCCGATGCGCTCTTTAATCTTTTTCACTCAGCAGTGATGCTTGATGGGGAAGATTCTGATGAATTAGGAAAGCTTCGAGTATTAACCGGCGTGCGTGAATATCCTGCCCGTGTCAAATGTGCAACGCTCGCATGGCATGCAATGCATTCAGCGATTCATGAAAAAGATGAAGTGGCGAAAACTGAGTAAGCATTCACAATAAGCTAGACAAAAATAAGATGAACAGGCTCAAAATATAGCGTGTTCTAAACGAGTTAGAAATAGATTTGAAGGATAAAACCAGAAATGGATATTAATCGTGATGAGCCAAATTTTCCGCAAATTCTTTTTGCAGAAGATGTTGCGCCGAATGAAACATCAGAAGAGTTAGTAGAACGTATTATTGATGCCGTTAAAAAGGTTTATGACCCAGAAATTCCGGTAGATATTTACGAGTTAGGATTAATCTATGCAATTGAGTTCTTAGAGCTTACAGAGAACAATATCCGCATCCGTATTGATATGACATTAACCGCGCCAGGTTGTCCAGTTGCCGGAGAAATGCCAAGCTGGGTTTCAAATGCGGTGTACTCAATCCCGGAAATCAAAGAGTGCGTGGTTGATCTTGTTTGGGAACCGTTCTGGACACCACAGCGTATGTCACTTCGCGCAAAGCTTGAATTGAATATGTTGTAATAATCAGCAACATATTTTTCAGAATATCTATCAGAAGAAGTCTCTTTAAGATCTTTCTAAAATAAGTTGAATAACATTGGATACACAAAAGCCCAGAAGATGATTACTTCTGGGCTTTTTGTTAAGAGTAGATATTCTAATACTGGGTTTTGTCGTCGTTTTCGTTTAAAAATAGTAGCTAAAACTGCTGGCGCGAGATTGATAAAAGAGCGCAACTATTCTCTCCAGCGATGTATCCCCTTTTCATAAAATTTTTAATCAGACAGTAAATCAGATCATCTAAAATCGATTTTACTGACGATATAAAATTATTTCTTCTCTAAAAGCGGCTTCAAATACTTTCCGGTATGGCTCTCTTTACATTTTGTGATCTCTTCTGGTGTGCCGGCGAAAATGATATTTCCGCCTTTTGCGCCACCTTCAGGACCGATATCAATGAGCCAGTCTGCCGTTTTAATCACATCAAGATTGTGTTCGATGATGATGACAGTATTGCCTTTATCTCGTAGTGTATGAATCACTTTAAGAAGTTGTGCAATATCGTGGAAGTGAAGTCCTGTTGTCGGTTCATCAAGAATATAGACGGTTTTGCCGGTATCTCGTTTAGAGAGCTCTCTCGAGAGCTTGACGCGCTGTGCTTCACCACCCGAAAGCGTTGTTGCATTTTGCCCAAGCGTAATGTAGCTCAATCCGACTTCCATTAACGTTTCTAAACGGCGATGAACCACCGGAATCGCATCAAAGAAGTCATAAGCTTCTTCAACGGTCATATTGAGCACATCATTGATCGATTTTCCTTTGTAGAGAATATCGAGCGTTTCTCGATTGTAGCGCTTACCGTGACATTCATCACACATCACGTAAACATCCGGCAAGAAGTGCATCTCGACTTTGATTAAACCATCGCCTTGGCAATTCTCACAACGACCACCTTTTACGTTAAAGCTAAAGCGCCCCGGCTGATACCCACGAGCACGTGCTTCTGGTGTATTAGCAAAAATTTCTCGAATTGGCGTGAAAAGCCCTGTATAAGTTGCAGGGTTAGAACGCGGCGTTCTACCAATCGGGCTTTGATCGATATTGACGATCTTATCAATCTGATCTAAACCTTCGATTTTTTTGTAAGGCGCAACATCAATGCTGTTGTTCTTATTTAAAATGCGCGCGATAGAGCTATAGAGCGTATCATTCACGAGCGTTGATTTTCCAGAGCCCGAAACGCCGGTAACGCAAGTTAATAAACCGAGCGGGAAGGATGCTGTAATATCTTTGAGGTTATTGCCGGTCGCACCGATCAGTTTGAGTTGCTGTTTTGGATCATTCTTCGTGCGTTCTGCCGGTACTTCAATCTTTTTGCGTCCTGAAAGATAATCGGCAGTGAGAGAGTTTTTATTCTTCATCACTTCTTTCGGTGTGCCAGCGGCAACCACATTACCACCATGAACGCCGGCGCCAGGGCCGATATCGACAATATAATCAGATGATAAAATCGCATCTTCATCATGTTCAACGACAATTACCGTATTGCCGAGATCACGAAGATGGAAGAGCGTTTGTAGTAAACGATCATTATCTCGCTGATGCAGCCCGATAGAAGGTTCATCTAAGACATAGAGAACGCCCATTAAACCTGCGCCAATCTGTGATGCTAAGCGAATCCGTTGTGCTTCACCGCCGGAGAGCGTTTCGGCGGAGCGAGAGAGATTGAGATAATCGAGTCCAACATTGACGAGGAAGCCGAGTCGTTCTTGAATTTCTTTGAAGATCTTATCGGCAATCTCTTGCTTTGCGCCTTTAAGCATCACATTTTGTGACCAATCGAGCGCGTCACTAATTGGCAGAGCGGTAATTTGATGAATGGCTTTGCCTTCGATGAGCACATTTTTTGCGGCAACGCCTAAGCGGCTCCCTTCACAATCGGGGCACGAGCGCATTGCTAAGAAGCGCGTTAAACTTTCTCGGACAATTTGCGAATCCGTTTCGCGATAACGACGTTCAAGATTATTAATAATCCCTTCAAAAGGATGGATACGAATCGATTTTTGTCCACGATTACTAAGGTAATGGAACTCAATCTCTTCATCGCCTGATCCGTAGAGCAGGATTTTTTGAATCTTTTTAGGAAGTTGTTCAAACGGCATTTCAGGATCAAAGCCATAATGTTTGCCGAGTGATTCGATCATCGAGAAATAGTAGCTAGAGTTACGATCCCAACCACGAATTGCGCCATTAGAGAGCGGTAATGTTGGTTCTGCAACCACGCGTTCAGGATCAAAATATTGATTTACGCCTAAACCATCACAGCTTGGGCAAGCGCCTTCTGGATTATTAAAGGAGAAGAGGCGCGGCTCAAGCTCGGCAATGGTAAAACCACATTCAGGACAAGCGTAATTTGCGGAGAATTGAAGAAGCGATTCTTCCGTTATCATATCGACAATCGACGCTAAACCATTGGAGAGATCAAGCGCTGTTTCGAGTGATTCTGAGAGACGAACACGAATATCTTCCCGAACTTTAAAGCGATCGACGACGACATCAATATCATGATGTTGTTTGGCGTTAATCTCAGGAAGATCATCAATTTCATACGTTGTGCCATCAATTCGAACACGCAGGAATCCCTTCGCTTTAAGTTCTTCAAAGAGCTTAATATGTTCACCTTTACGATTACGAACAATCGGAGAGACTAGCATTAAACGAAGTTCATCAGATAATCCCATGGTCATATCGACCATTTGCGGAATCGTCTGCGCGTTAAGTGGTAGATGATGTGTTGGGCAGTGCGGCGTTCCAATTCTGGCGAAGAGAAGGCGAAGATAATCGTAAATCTCTGTGACCGTTCCAACAGTCGATCGCGGATTGTGCGATGTCGATTTTTGTTCGATCGAGATCGCCGGCGATAATCCAGAAATATGGTCAACATCAGGTTTCCCCATTACTGAGAGGAATTGTCTCGCGTAAGAGGAGAGCGATTCCACATATCGGCGCTGACCTTCGGCGTAAAGCGTATCAAAAGCGAGTGATGATTTGCCAGAACCTGAAAGACCAGTGATCACCACAAGTTTATTGCGAGGCAGTGAGAGACTGATATCTTTGAGATTATGTGTACGTGCACCTTGGATTGTAATATCTTCCATAATACCTTCATAAAGGAGCCATCGGCTCCCAGTTATTCAATTTATTTTGCTATAGCATAATATTAGGGCAAATGGGGAAAAATCAAGTCCCTTCAGAAAAGGATTATTTTATAAAGTGCCTTTTCTGAAGCACTACATAGCACGGTTATTGTCAATTTGGGATTGATGATGAGCAGCTCATTGTAGGTTTACTCTGAGGAGATATGGGTAGAAGATTTTGAAGTTGGTTCAGAATGACTATTGCTCATCGCTCTTAAAATATTTAATGCTTCATACAGCGGGAAATCGCCTTTTTCAATAAGATAAGCAAAATTTGCCGGCATTCGATTATTGTTGCGCGGATCATCTGCATTGACCAAATGACCTTTGTTATCGATTTCACGAGTGCTTTTGTTATGAGTAATTTTGGCATTGATATTCGGTAAAATTACATCCGGCGTAATACCATAGTTTTGAATAGAATGTCCGTTTGGCGTGTAGTAGCGAGCGGAAGTATAACGAATTGCATCCCCATTTTTGAGTGGTTGCACCATTTGAATAGAGCCTTTGCCGTAACTATTTTCGCCTACAATCAACGCGCGCTGATGATCTTGCAAGGCGCCGGCAACAATTTCTGACCCCGAAGCGGATTGTGAATTGATTAAAATAATGAGCGGAATATTGGGAATAATATCGCCTTTTTTGGCCTCATATCGAGCTTTAAAACGGGCAGCTTGTCCATCGGTATAAGTGATTAAACCTTCATCTAAGAAGAGATCCGCAACGGCAATGGATGCTGTTAATAAGCCTCCACGATTATCACGCAGATCAAGAATAACGCCGTGAATTTCAGCGTTCTTTGTTTTTGCTTCAACCTCCAGCGTCATAAGAGCATCGACAATCTCTTTATCGCTTTGTTGTTGGAAACGATCGATTTTGAAGTAGGCAAATTCATTGTTATACAATTTCGCTGTCGATAAGCTTGGCGTTTTAATATTGCCGCGAGTTAGGGAGAGATCGAAGTTTTTGTCATCTCTTAATATTGTTAACATTACTTTGGAGCCGATTTTTCCTTGTAAGGCAGATGCTTTTTCAGATGTTTTAATCTCTGCAATAGTTGTTCCATCAATTTTTTGAATCTGATCGCCTATTTTTAAACCCGCTTCAAATGCTGGACTATTGGGAAAAACCTGATTGATCATCAGCGTTTCGTGATCTTCAAAGTAGAGCGTTTCAATGCCAATGCCGGCAAAAGAACCGGATGTTTCATTTTGAATCTTTTGGTATTCATCTTGAGAGTAATATTTTGAATGAGGATCTAACGTTAACATGCCATCAATCGCATTGTGGATCAGTATTTCATCGCTGATAGGATCGACATAATTGTTTTTCAGTTGCTCTAAGATTTCTGTGAATAGACGTAACTCATTAATGGGAAGCTTTTGGGTTTCTGGAGCTGAAATAAGCTCCAGATCTTGAGTTTTTGATTCCTCAATAATCTTGCTTGCCGTGACAGGAGAGGTAGAAAGAGCGCTCAGTAAGCATGCCGAGAGTAACGGGAATATCAGTTTTTTCATAATCACCTTGGGATGAAGGAGTTAACAATTGAATCATTATTTTAAAATACGCTAATTGATCCCTGTAGATCAATCGGAATTATGTGAGGGATGATCTTAAAAATGGGATAGAGATTGTTAGCAAGAGATTGATATCGTTATTTAGGTTTTGAATGATCGGATTTGTTGTTTGATTAAAATTTTTTAAAGTAGAGTATCGCTAGAGATAGTTTTTTCAGGATTTTATCAATCTCATACTCGCAGTTGTTATAGCTCTTTTTACACCAAAACGACTATAAAAAGCCATTGATAATAGAGAATCTACAAAAAAATCAGCTAAGAAAACTTAGCTGATTTCAAAATTGTTAAGATTCATTACTTCATCGATTTATTGGAAATGAATCAAGTTTTTACCGGTCATCTCTTCAGGTTGATTTACACCTAATAAGAAGAGAATTGATGGTGCTAAATCGCAAAGTGCACCATCGGGCTCGAGAGTTGCACGTTTTCCAACATAGATTAATGGAACTGGTGTATTCGTATGCGCTGTATGTGGTTGATTGGTCTTATTATCCCAAGTCATTTCCGCATTACCATGGTCGGCAGTTACGAGCATCTCGCCACCTACTTTTTTCACTGCTTCAAAGACTTTACCAAGACCGGTATCTACTGCTTCGATCGCTTTAACGATTGCTTCAAATACGCCGGTATGCCCAACCATATCTGGGTTTGCATAATTGCAGATAATGACGTCAAATTTCTCTGATTCAATCGCTTTAACGAGATTTTCCGTTACTTCTGGCGCACTCATTTCCGGTTGAAGATCATAAGTCGCAACTTTCGGTGAGTTGACTAAGATACGTTCTTCACCTTCAAACACTTGCTCTTCGCCGCCGTTAAAGAAGAAGGTGACGTGTGGATATTTTTCTGTTTCGGCAATACGTAGCTGCGTTAAACCTTCTTTTGCTAATACTTCGCCAAGACCATTGTTAAGCACTAAAGGCGGATAGGCGATTTCGGTTGGGAGATCGGCTTTATATTGTGTGAGTGAAACAAAATGCGATAACTCTGGGCGATATTTTGGTTTAAAACCTTCAAAATCAATATTGATAAATGGATAGCTGATTTCACGAGCACGATCTGCACGGAAGTTCATAAAAATAACGGCATCACCATCTTCCATTTTGACGGGTTCACCGATAACGGTAGCTTTGACGAATTCATCGTTTTCGCCTCGTGCATAAGCGGCTTCTAATCCAGCAATGCCACTATCTGCTTGATATTCGCCTAAGCCTTGGCTGATCAAGTCGTAAGCTTGCTCAACACGTTCCCAGCGATTATCACGATCCATCGCATAGTAACGTCCGATCATGGTTGCTAAACGGCCTTTGCCAAGTTTTTTGAAGAGTTCATCGGTTTTTTCAAGTGATGGTTTGGCAGATTGTGGCGGCATATCGCGACCATCTAAAAATGCATGAAGATAGATTTTTTCCAAACCTTTACTTGCCGCAAGTTCAATTAATGCAAAAATATGTTTCTCATCTGAATGTACGCCGCCTGGAGAGAGAAGTCCAAACACATGCAATGCTTTATTAGATTCGATAAGATTTTCGATCGTATTATTGAAGATACGATTGTTGTTAAAGTCGCCGTTACGAACATCTTTTGTGATGCGCGTAAAGTCTTGATTTACAACACGGCCTGCGCCGATATTCATATGACCTACTTCAGAGTTCCCCATTTGACCATCAGGAAGACCGACAGCTTCACCTGATGTTTTAATGAAAGTGACCGCGCCGACATCACGCAGATGATCCCAATTTGGGGTGTTAGCAGTTGCAATCGCATTGTTTTCAGTTTCGTTGCGAAATCCCCAACCATCGAGGATACATAGAACAATCGGTTTAGGTTTTGACATCTCTATTCCTTAGCAATATTTAAGTGGTTGTGATTGCCGATAACGGCATCATAAATAATTGGATCATATTATAGCTAAAAAGGCGGGAAAGGGGGTGGAAGATTCTATGAATAATCTGTGAATGTCCGAATGTCGAAGCTTCAGGAGAAATATCTCACTTGTGATGAAGTTGTAATAAAGGATTGTTATAACTATTGACATAAAATACTCAAGATTCGGAAAAGTACCCGATAAAGCTGTTTTATTTGAGCAATTATGATGGTAAAACAAGAAAAATAGGCTACATAAATTCGTGATTTTAGAGTATCATTAGGGGAATTAATTTATATACACATTCACGCTTAAGGAAATAATTATGGGTTCATTTAGCATTTGGCATTGGGCGATTCTTTTAGTGGTTGTTTTATTAGTATTTGGAACAGCAAAATTAAAAAATGCGGGTAAAGATCTCGGTTCAGCCGTAAAAGGTTTTAAAGATGCTGTAAAAGATGGTGAGAAAGAAGCAAAAGGCGAAGCCGCACCACAAAATCTTGAGAATAAAAGTGCTGCAAAAGATGAAACAGTTGTTGATGAGCAAAAAAATAGTCGTGTGGAATAATACGAATCTTCATTTCTCATCAAATCATCAGCGTCATCAACAATTAGTGTAGGAAAGGTGCTTCATGTTTGGAATTAGTAGCACCGAGTTTCTGATCATTATTGTGATTGCGCTCGTTGTCATTGGGCCGCAAAAATTACCGGAAATGATCCGAACCGTTGGAAAGTTTGTCGGTAAAATTCAGCATTTTACGAGAAGCATTAAAAATGAGCTAACGAATGAGTTGGAGCTTGATGAGATTAAAAAATCTATCGAAGAACTTAAACATAGTTCGGAGCTGCAAAAACTTCGTAGCGAATTAAATAGTGCGAAAACAGATGTTGAGAAATCAATGAATGAGTTTGAAGCATCGGCATTAGAGACAAAATCGCAAGTGGAAGATGAAGCGAAAAAGCTCGATGCTTATCTGGAGGTTTATGAAGCGCCGGAGAAAGGTTTAGCGGATAAAGTCAGAGCCATGAAACCTTCTGAAAGAGGGGAAATGGATGCGGAAGAATCGTTTGATTTAGCCTTTGATGAGGCGTTTTTAAAAGCTGAAACAGAATTTATCGAAGATCATGCAGCGTTTGAAGATGATGTGATGACAGAGGCGCCGAAAGGTTTTGCTAGCAAAGTGAAAACAGAGCAAGATCCTTCGACCATTATTCGTAAAATTGTGCAGATGCGCCAAGCGGAGATTGCGGCAGAAACGGATGATAAAGTCGCGACGCAGTTTGCATTTTTACAAGCGAAACAATCGCGTCAGCTGCTAGATGATGATGAAATTAGACGACGAATGACGGTTCGTCAATTAGAGCTCAATCGTTAAGGTTGGGCTTTTTGGTAGAAATTTATAGATGATATAAAAGCGTCTCTTTTAGAGACGTTTTTAATTTTATCAGGAGTAATTTTGTGAACGATCGTTCCATCCAATATCTCTTTGAGCAATCAGAGCCAGATTCGATTTATGCGCAGAAACGGCAATGTGGTAAATTCACTTTTAATGAAGAAGTGGTAAAAGTATTTCCTGATATGATCCGTCGATCAGCATCGGGATATACCACAATCGTTGAAAATATTGGTAACCTTGCGCCGCTTTTCGCACAAGAAGATAGCATGATTTATGATCTCGGCAGCTCACTCGGTGCAGTATCAATGGTGCTTCGGAGTGCGGTTAAAACGCCTAATACCTTTATTGTGGCGATTGATAACTCTGCAGCAATGGTGGAAAAGTCTCGCGAATACCTTAAAGCGCAAGAGATGATGATTGAATCGTTACTGCCCATTGAAGTGATTGAAGCAGATATTACGACATTTCCGTATCAACCGGCTTCATTATTTGCGATGAATTTTACCTTACAATTTATTCCAAGAGAGAAGCGGTTAGATCTTTTAACAAAGATTGCGGGGAGTTTATTACCGAATGGTGCGCTTTTTATGTCGGAGAAATTGCGTTTTGAAGATGCGCATGAGCATGAAATTTTAAATAATCTACATATGCAATTTAAGCGCTCGCAAGGATACTCCGAATTAGAGATCGCTCAAAAGCGAGAATCTTTAGAGGATGTGATGAAGATTGATACTTTTGAAGAGCATAAAGCGCGTTTATTGGAAGCGGGTTTTAAGGAAGTTTATCTCTGGTTCCAATGTCTTAATTTCTCCTCTATTTTAGCGATTAAATAGTGTTTTTAGCTATTTTAAGGTGATGAAATATTAAGATTGTTGCTATTCTTCCTAGCGCTACTCTTGTCCTTTAAAGCATTTTTTATCGGGCAATGTAACAGCGATTTCACGATAACCCTATAGATTTAATTTTTAATAAAAAATTGTTTTTTAGAAGAAAACCTCAAAAAAATATTGATATGAAAAAGATGATTCATTTAGATGCGCTTGTTGCGCACTTTAAAGGGCAGAGCATTGCGCGTTTTACAGATCATGTTCCGGCATTATTAGCGGAAACGCTACGTAAAAAACATGGTGATAGTCCACGTTGGGAGCATGCGCTATTGGATCTCCCGGCGTTTGATAATCTCAATGTGGATCTTGATCGTGGTGTGTTACTACAAGGGCAAACGGATGAAGCTATGCTTCATGATGCATTAAAACGTTTAATGCCGTGGCGCAAAGGACCATTTCAATTTGGTGAGACATTTGTCGATACCGAATGGCGCTCTGACTTTAAATGGGATCGTGTGAGCCAACATCTCGATCTGACGAATAAAAATATTCTTGATGTGGGTTGTGGCAATAGTTATTACGGATATCGCATGTTAGGAAAAGGTGCAAAAAGTGTGATTGGCGTTGATCCTAATTGGCTATTCCTCTATCAATATCTCTCTGTTCGTAAATATTTGCCGGAAGCACCCATTTGGCAGTTGCCGATGACTTTAGAAGAGATGCCGGAAGAGTTAGAATGTTTTGATATGACATTCTCAATGGGCGTATTTTATCATCGTCGCTCGCCGATTGACCATCTCTATCAACTAAAAGGGACTTTAAAACCAGATGGAGAACTAGTATTAGAAACCATCGTGATTGAAGGTGATAAAGATACGGTATTAATGCCGGAAGATCGTTATGCACAGATGCGAAACGTTTGGTATTTGCCATCGGTTGACGCTTTGAAATTATGGCTTGAGCGTGTTGGTTTTGTAGATGTTCGTTGTGTCGATCTTTCTAAAACTTCATTGGAAGAGCAGCGTACAACAGAGTGGATGGATTATCTTTCATTGCCGGACTTTTTAGATCCTAATGATGAGAGTAAGACAATCGAAGGCCATCCCGCGCCGGTTCGTGCAGTGATGTTAGCAAGGAAACCGAAGTAATCATTGTTAAATACGTGATTTAAACAGATTTAAATCTATTTAAATAGATTTAAAAAACGCTGAGGATTCAGCGTTTTTTTATGTTCATTAGAACAATTATGCAAGATTTTATGGTTATTTCGGTCTAAAAATAGCGGTGCATGATCTTGTAAAAAAATGTTTAATCAGACAATCAATAAGATTATTGATAATCGCTTGCGTGCTTATTGATGATCTTATCCTGGCAACATCTGTTCGGTGATTTGTGCTAATACGGTGAGGAAATCACGAAGGAGATAGCTAATGGTGAAGTAGATAATTGCGGTTAATAACCACGTGATGATCATATTTTTTGTAGTAGAAATTGCTTTAAATAATCCCATAGCAACTGTTGTAAATGCCGCAGCATTGAGGAACATTAAAAGATAGAACGTGATTTGGAAGAATTTTGGACCGCGAATATCGAAAAGATTATAGACTTCGTAACGTAACCAAATAGTGCCGAAATATGCGATTGCAATGAAGAGTGCGGCAATGATAAAGCTGATGATAGAGAAAGATCTTAATTGAATACGTTCTTTATAGAGCGCGCCGGCGGTAAATAGCATAAATAGGGCAATGACCGGTACGGGAACCGTTGAGGTCGTTCTTGCAAAAAGGAAGTTAAAGATAAATAACCCGATCCAAGAAATGATAAATATCGCTGTTTTACTCGGTGTTTTTGCAGATTTTGTCATATCAATAAGACTCTTTTAGGCGGTTGAGTGAAAGATTATAAGATCACTTAGTATACCGTAAATTCTAGAGTAATAGCTGATACAAGTTTCCTTTACGATGGAAAGGAGGGATTCTATAGGTTAATATCGTTTTTTTGAAGTTTTGAAAGATCTTGTTAATAGAGATGATGGGAAGTTGAAGTGCGCTCGTAAAGGCGGCATAAAGCAGATTAAAGCAATGCCGGAGATTATGTGTTTGATGACATGTCCGCCCAATAAGTCGTGGCTTAAAGCGAAAATTGTAGGGTCTAACATTTCACAAATTTTGGCGATGCTATAACCTAAGAATAGAATTCAATAGGGATAATCTAATCGCGGATGCTGAGGGTGAAAAATCAGAATGAAACCGATGAGCGCGATTGTGGCAAACTGCGTGATCCCATAAAGTCGAAGATCTCCGAGGTCAATCATTTCACCCAAATGCCAGTGAATGACGCTATAAAGACTAAATCCAATGATGAGAAGTAATGTCGTACGAGTTTTAAAAGCCGTATATCGTTCGGCGAGAAAGTTTGTACTTAAAAATGCAAACCCTAAGCTCATGGGTAAACGATCTCAAAAAAGGGTATTTGTTGCCGGAGAAAAATGATAATAACTAGAGCCGATTCCGACACCAATAATCGTGATAAAGAAGAGTTGCCAGCGGATCGTTGGTAGCATGAAATATGAATTTTTTACTTTATATAATCCCCAGATACCGGCAATGATGTAAAAAATATTGGATGCGACATTCATAAAATTGGGAATTCCCAATAGCATTTGATCGCCAGAAAAATCATGGTAGTTTTCTGGTTGCGGATAGAGCGGAAATACCCAGTAGAAAGAGCAAATGGCTAATAGCGATGTGCTGTAAAACAATAGATTTCGGTAATGATTTTTAGGGCGATATTGTGTTTGCATTAGAAATTCCCTCGTAAAAATTGGGACATCGTTTGCGGCGCAATTTGTGCTTGGACAGTTAAATTCTTGTGAATATCTATGTGTTTATCTTTTTGAAATTTATGAAAACCGATAGCTAAAGATAAACAGCCCAAACCAATGATAATTAATAGGAGATAGATCATTTTCTTTTTCATCGTGAATCCTTTCTTGTAAGTAAACGTTAGTTAACCTTGTGAGTTAATCATATTTACTCAGCAATATTTTGTCAAATAAAAAGTTAACAAATGATTACTTCTGATTTTAAAGGATCTAATTGACCGTCTGAATTAGAAATTCTTGCAGGACTTTATAGTTTCATGTCAGTAGTTGTCATGGGTTATTTTTAGACTGAAATGATAGATCATTATTGATCAGCCATTGGTTGCCAGAATTCTTCAATCGAAATAGGGATCGTATTTTGAGATGAGAAGAGACAAAGAAGAATGGTATTAAAAAAGCCCTTCAGATGTCTTCTCCATGAAAATAATCTGAAGGGCTTTTTGTGTCTAGGAATTAGATTTCGTAGGGATTGGCGATGCCGAGTTTTGCTAAAATTTGAATCTCTAAAGCTTCCATCTCTTCTGCTTCCTCATCTTCAATATGATCAAAGCCCAAAAGATGAAGGGTTCCATGAACGGTCATATGCGCGAGATGATCGATAATAGTTTTTTGCTGTTCTTTTGCTTCGGTTTCAATGACTGGCATTGCAATAATGATATCGCCGAGCGTTGGCTCCTCATCTTGCAAAAATTCCGGTACTTCAAAAGGAAACGAGAGCACATTTGTGGGTTTATCTTTATTGCGAAAATCGCGGTTGAGCGCTTGGACCTCTTCATTTGTGGTAAAACGAAGCGTCATTTCTGCGGCTTTTAAAAATCCGGCAGTTTCTAAGGCGCAATTAACCCACTGCTGTAATACTTCATCGGAGGGAACATTGGTCTCGACTTCGCGTTGGCAGTCGAGAATTAGTAATTGTGAATCTCTCATAATAGTGATCTTTCTTTTAGCTGAAAATAATACGTTTACGTTTAAATAAAACGGTTTTTTACGGTGATTATGCCGGCTTATCTACGGAATTTTCAGCCGCTTTTTGTGCTGCTAAGCGCTCTTTCTCACGAGCTTTTTCTCGGCGCTCTTTGTGGGTTCGCTCCACTTCATCAGCTTTATCATAAGCATCAATGATTTTTGCAACCATCGGATGACGTACAACATCCACAGATGAGAAATGGCTAATTGAGATACCATGAATATCTTCTAAAATGTCGAGCGCATGTTTTAAACCAGATTTGATATTACGTGGAAGATCCACTTGAGATGCATCGCCGGTAATTACAGCAGTTGAGCCAAAGCCGATTCGCGTTAAAAACATTTTCATCTGTTCAATCGTCGTGTTTTGCGCTTCATCGAGAATAATATAGGCATCACTCAATGTTCTACCGCGCATGAATGCAAGTGGCGCAATCTCAATAGTATGGCGCTCAATCAGTTTATTGACCGTTTCAAAACCGAGCATCTCATAGAGCGCATCATAGAGCGGACGCAGATAAGGATCGATTTTTTCGGTAAGATCTCCTGGCAAGAATCCGAGCTTTTCTCCTGCTTCAACAGCAGGGCGCACGAGAATAATTCGGCGAACTTCATCTTTTTGGAGTGCTTCAACCGCAGAAGCGACGGCGAGGAATGTTTTTCCGGTGCCGGCAGGTCCGATACCAAAGTTGATATCATTTTTCCCCATATTGTAGAGATATGCTTTTTGTGCCGGCGTTCGACCACGAATCAATCCTGCTTTGGTTTTGATCACACGATCGTGTTTATCTTGTTTGAGATCTTTAAATTCAGGACCAAATTCCTGAATTGCAAGATGTACATCATTAGGTTCAAGTAAACGATCTTTTGTCTGGCGATAGAGTTCCTCTAGGATCTCTTTAGTGTTTTGAATATCGTCATCATTGCCAATAATTTGAAACTCAGCGCCGCGATTACCGATATCCACCATCATACGTTGTTCGATCAGACGCAGATGTTCATCAAGATTTCCGCAGAGATTGGAAAGGCGTTCATTATCGCCATCAAAGGCGAGTGTGATCATGCTCATTCGTTTTTTAACTATCCTTATGCATTAATGATTTAAAATATTCAATAACTCTACATTATGAGTCCGATTGACTCAAGAAGTAGTGCTATAATAACGACAATTTTGGGGCTAATTCCGATAATACAAGCCTTGCGCACAAATTAAAGTATGAGGTTGCATGTGAAACTTGAACATAATCTATTGATTCAGGGGCTCATCGAGCTGAAATGGATGTCGAAAGAAGCCGTTCCCCTTTTGTCTACCAAGATGTATGAAGCGGAAGCATCTACTGTTGGAAAATTGCGAGCGCATGGATTAACAAGTGAAGCGATTTTTGAAGCGGCGATTTACGCCAATAAAACGGCCAAGAACCCACTGCCAGTTATAGATTTAACATTGATGAAGCCGATGGGAGATTTTGATTTCTCTACTTTTGCGTCACTCGATGAAATGTTAGCGCAATTTGTGATGCCAATTATGCAATTAGGCGATCGCTTGATTGTTGCAACGGCAGATCCTTCGAATGCCAAGTTTTTTGATATTTTAGCGCTTTGTTCCCCTTTTCAATTGGAATATTGGATCGCAGAAAGTGAAGCGATTAAAGCCGCGTTATTAGCAAAGAATACGGCTTCTATTAAAGCTCCGGCAACCAATACAGCGAAGGCTCAAGAAGATCATCCCGCAGAAGCTGCAACAATTGTCATGCCAGAAATGCCGGCAATGGCAGATGCGCGTATTGAGCCAACATTGAATATGATGCCGGAAGAAGCGAGTGATTCGCCGGCAATTGGATCTACTGAAGAGATCATCGATTCAGGGCTAGAATCAGATAATACAGCGGTTTCATCGGAAGCAACAACGATTGTTCGTGATGAGGATTTTGCCGACAGTGATTATTTAGATGCAGAAACGGTGCGTTATATTGATACCGAACTTGAGGATGAGATCGTTGGTGAGTTAGATGATGAACTTAACAGCACGGATGATTCAAACGATCGCTTTGCTTTATTGCAAGATTCTGCGCTTGATGTCGATGAACTTGAATCAAAGTCACAAGCTGAAGAAGGTCAGAATTCAGTAGAAGAATTTGTGTCAGATATGGATGTTGCAGAAGTAGAATTGCTGAATCAGCACGCGATTTCTAGCAAATCCATTGAGACTGAGGATTTTGATACGATTGATGAGCTCGAAGAAGTTGAAAGAGATGAAGAGATTGGCATCATCGGTGATTATGCCGGTAATCATCAGGTTGAAGCGACGGATGTTCCGCAAAGCTCGGCAATGATGTTACGAGAAGTCTTAGATGAAGTAGCAACGCCAGCAAAATCCGCGCCAGAAGCGGATGATATTATTGAGTATATCAACTATATTTTACTGGATGCAATTACACAAAAAGCATCGGATATCCATTTTGAACCTTATGAGTCGAGTTTCCGCATTCGTTTTAGAATCGATGGTATTCTTCATAAAGTCTATGTTGTGCCGGAACAATATCGTCATGCGATTGCGGCTCGCTTAAAAGTGATGGCGGAGCTTGATATCGCCGAAAAACGTCTGCCGCAAGATGGGCATATTACGATCTGTTTAGATGAGAACGGCGAAGATGATAATGTTGATGCGCGTATCTCCGTTATTCCAACGCTTTGGGGTGAAAAAGTGGTAATTCGTCTGCTTGATCGTTTAGAGATGAATTTCTCGTTAACGAAATTGGGTTTAAATCAGAATCAGAAGTATCAGCTGCAATCAGCAATAGAGCGTTCGCAAGGTTTAGTACTAGTAACAGGTCCGACAGGATCAGGAAAAACAGTGACACTTTACGCTTGTTTGAATCACCTCAATGAAGCTTCGAAGAATATTGCCACGGTAGAAGATCCCGTTGAAATTAATTTAGAAGGGATTAATCAATTACAGGTTCACCCGAAAATCGGTTTAACCTTTGCCGAAGCGCTGCGAGCATTTTTGCGACAAGATCCGGATGTGTTAATGGTGGGTGAAATTCGAGATTATGAAACTGCCGATATCACGATGAAAGCGGCGCAAACAGGGCATTTAGTCTTATCAACGCTTCATACTAATTCTGCGGTTGAATCGCTGGTTCGTTTAAAGAATATGGGTGTTGAATCTTATAATATTGCCTCAACGGTGAAGCTAGTAATTGCGCAGCGCTTAGTACGCGAGCTTTGTCATTGTAAGGAGGAGTATATTGTAGATTCAGGCTATTTAGAAACATTAGGATTTACGCCGCAACAAGCAGCAAGTAAGTTCTATAAAGCAAGTAGCTGTTCAGAGTGCCACGATGGTTATCGTGGGCGAATCGCAATATTTGAAGTAATGCCAATTTCTAAACGAATGGAACAGATGATGTTAGAATCCGCGCCTGCAATGGAGATTCGTCAACAGGCAGAACGAGAAGGTGTGAAGAGTTTACGCCAATCGGGTATTGAAAAAGTGATGGAAGGACGAACATCGCTAGAAGAGATTTTACGTGTGACTACTGAGTAATTAAAAAGTAAAAAATAAGACATAAGTAATAGAAAATTTAATAGAGAAATAGATGAAAGAAACAAAAACCGTAATGACGCAATATCGCTTAGATCAGTTTTTGCAGTTAGCATTAGGGATTTCGCGAAAAGAGGCGGGAAAAGCGATTCGAAATCGTTGGGTGAATGTGAATGATACGCTTGTTACGCAGCGAGATTTCAAAGTGACTGAAAATGACAAAATCGAAGTGGATGATGAAGTGATTACATATAGTGATCGAAAGCGTTATTTTATGCTGCATAAGCCGGCGGGTTATGTCTCAAGCCATCGCCATGATGGACATATCTCTCTATTTCGTCTGTTTGACGAAGATGAAGATGTGGAAACCTTACATATTGCCGGCAGATTAGATGCAGACACGACAGGAGTGGTATTGATTACTGATGATGGGCAATGGTCACATCGTATTATGCGCCCCGGTCGAAATGGGGATGAAGAGAGCGATGTGGTAAAAGTTTATGAAATCAATCTCGCGCGTGAAATGACCGATGAGATGATTGTGCAATTAGAACATGGCGTTGAGCTTCGAGGTGATGATCTGCCGACAAAGCCAGCAATTGTCGAGCGATTATCAGCAAAAGAGATTCGCTTGACGATTACAGAAGGTCGTTATCATCAAGTTAAAAGAATGTTGGCCGCCGTTGGCAATCATGTTGAAAGTCTACATCGGGCACAAGTTGGGCATTTAACATTAGATGGATTACATGAAGGCGAATATCGCGCTTTAACAGATGAAGAGATAGAAGGATTTTAAGATGGCAGAAGCAAGTAACGCACTATTTCGTGATAGTGGGCTTATTAATAGCGGAAAGGGATTACTCATTGCAGATGAAAGCTTTGATCTTTCTGGAGTGAGTGCAAAAGAGAATATTCGTTATATTACCAATCGCAAAGATATTGATAATCGACTTCAGGAAATTGGCTTTAGCGGTAATTTGAGTGATTTTGAACTGGAAGATGCGCCGGATAATCACTTTGATTTTATTTTATTTCGCTTAAATAAATCGAAGGTATTGACGAATTATCTATTAGTGCAAGCCAATCGAATTTTGAAAGCGGGCGGAAGTTTAATTTTAACTGGTAATAACAAAGAAGGTATAAAGAGCGTCATTAAACATGCCGAGAAGATGGGCGGGTTAGTGGAACTTGAGTTATTAGGTAAAGGATTACGCTATGCACGTATTGAAAAACGTGCTGGTGGTGAAATTGATCTTGATGGTGAGGAGTATCGCCAATTTGTGGTGATTGAGGATTCTGCACAGGAGATTGAGTTTGTCAGTAAACCTGGCATTTACGGTTACAAAAAGATTGATGATGGCAGTCTGTTTTTAGCAGAAACACTCAATAAAGATAAGTTTGCATTAGAAGGTAAAGTACTGGATTTAGGCTGCGGTTATGGTTATTTAGCGGCATCGGTGGGAAAAAATCCCAAGATTGAGTCGCTTGTGGCAACAGATTGCAATGTCGCTTCAGTAATGCTTTGTCAGCATAATTTACAAGAGCTGGGTATTGAGGCTTTAGTGACGCTTGATGATTGTGGTTCAGAGCTGGAAGATCGGTCATTTGATACAATTATCTGTAATCCGCCATTTCATCAAGGGTTTGGTACATCTCAAGATTTGACGATTAAGTTTGTGCAAAATACCAAGCGACTTTTAAGAAGAAAAGGAATTGCCTATTTTGTGGTGAATCGTTTTATTGCTATTGAACAAGTTTGTTACGATCAATATGTAAAATGTACTGAATTAGCCGGCAATCCTCAGTTTAAGATCTTAAAATTAGAACGTATTAAGTAAGGAAAAAATGATGACAATGACCTTGGGCGAAGCCCTTAATTTACGTGCGGGTCTTCAAACAAGAATTACGCAATTGACGGCGCGTTTAATGGAAAATGTGAAAGTTCAAGAGGGCGATACGCCGGCATTGGCACCACAAGATCTTCGTCAGGAGCTTTTTGTCGCGATCGATACTTTAGGAAAATTGGTTGCGAGAATTAATCAGACTAATAATCTTACAGCGATCAATGCTGATCAGCAGTTAGTGGATGCATTGATTGAGCGTGAGAACCTGATGAAAAAACGTAGTGTGATTCAGCAGATGATCGAAAAAGCCTCTAGTAATGAAAATCGTTACAGTATGTCAGAAATTAAATTTGTCAGTATCGTTGATGTCTCAGTTTTGCAGAAGGAATATGATCTATTGTCAAAGCAGTGGCGAGAGCTCGATAATAAGATTCAGGGAATTAATTGGATTACGGCATTGATTTAGTTACAATCATATCCGGCAAGATAGAGAAGGCGAGTGTAAAACAACCCAACTGTAGCGCTAACAACGCAATTCCTTAACGATGAATGTTAAGAACAGTCTACTCAACAGCAATGCTGTAGAACGGTTAAAAAATATCATTTACTACCACGCACTGATTCTCTATTAGGGTGGGATTGGGGAAATCCTCAGTATTTTATAAATGCTGGGGATTTTTTTATAAGATCGCTAAAATCACATTAAGTTAGAATTGTTTGAGCAGTGATTATTGTGTGGAAACTTTGAATGTAGATATGAAAAAGCGATTTTATAATAGCCTTTCGTTACAGGAACCTTGAAAAATCGGGAATAATAGATCAGAGGAAAATGGTATGCCGTTAGAGATAGAGAAATATGTAAAGCTTTGGAGGTTAACGGCGCTATCAGAACCCATGATGACTGCAACGAGTATATTGCAAAAGGTCTGGGATGAAAGTGGGGATATCCGCATGTTAAAAGTTACAGCGGATGCTGATGAGATGCGGGGAATTGATCAGTTAAAAGTGTGGTCGGCGTTTCAAAATCCGGCTGTGGTGCATGCTGTGGCGCATGTTTTTAAAGAAGATTATCATGCAGTTTTACTGGAATATGCGCAAGGCAGTCGTTCTTTATTACCGGCAGCGTTACATAAGGTTACTCACTTACAATCCTCTAAAAAGTTAGCGCATATCGTTTATCAGCTGCATCAAACAGTGCCAGAAGTTTTTTGCGGTTTACGGACATTGGAGAATGTTCTGGATGGCTTGTTATTGGGAGTATTTGATTCCCAGTTATTACAGAAAGCTCAAAATATTGCTAAAGAGCTTTTAATATCATCAACTAGTAATGTCCCGCTTCATGGTGATGCTTATCACAATAATATGCACTATTTTTCAGGGAATCAGCTTCGAGCGATTGATCCTAAAGGATTTCAGGGTGAGCATTATTTTGATTACTTACCGATATTTATCAATCCTGATTTAGGCGATATTCGAATGGATAAGAGCCTTTTTGAGGAGAAATTACAATGGCTTTGTCATCACCGATCATTTTTACTTGAAAGAATGCGTTTAATGCAATGGATCTTTGTAGGTGCGGCTTTATCAGCAGTTTGGTTTTTAGAAGATCAGTTTTTATATGAAGCTGATCAGCAGCTACGATTATTACAATGGATCCTTGATGAAGGTTTTTTGTGAATTATTTGAAAGTTATTTTAAATCAATATTGTGATAATTTTTAATTGTTTAGTGGTGTCATTTAATGGCTGATTTTGTATGTTTTAGTATATTATTAGTAAATCCTAGTTAGTAATCGTAGGAATAGTGACTTTTATCATTGTGCAAAGGAATAATATCATGAGTATTTTTGGCAGTATTATGAAAGGGATTTTCCCAAAAGCTGAAGCAACAACATTAGATAATGTGGATTTACAAGATGATGTAGCAGTTGCTGAAGTGCTGCAAGAAACCGTAAAAGACGTTGATGTTGCGGCGATTTTAACGGCTTTAGAGGCAAAGTCAGGGCAGAAATTAAACTGGAAAACATCGATTGTCGATTTAATGAAATTACTTGGTTTGGATAGTAGCTTGAGTGCTCGTAAAGCGCTTGCACAAGAGCTAAATTATGAGGGAGATATGAGTGATTCAGCCACTATGAATATTTGGTTGCATAAACAAATCATGACAATGATTGCAAAAAATGGTGGAGTTTTACCTGCTGATTCACAGTAGAAATTACGGAATGGGTTCTGTAATTATTAGAAAAGCTGATTGATAGGCTTTACGATAACGAAAGGTCTGTAAGGTACAAAACATAGATCCCTGTTGATTATTTTATTATTTTGTTCTGACAAAAAAAGAGCCCGGAGATAAACTCGCGGGCTTTTAATTTACTTACTTCAAAATCAGTTTCTAGATCTCACTAGAACCCTGATTGGGTTACTTCTTAGGACCAACTTTTGCAAGTTCAGCACCTAATTCAGTGTCTGTGTATTTGTCGAAGTTGTCATTGAAAAGATCAGCTAATTTTTCTGCTTTTTCAGTCCACTCAGCTGCTTGCGCGTATGTTGAACGTGGGTCTAAAATTGAAGCATCAACGTTAGCGATTGCTTTTGGAACTTCAAGATTGAAGATTGGAACGATTTCTGTCTCTTCTTTATCGATATCGCCGCTTAAGATTGCGTTGATAATGTTACGAGTATCTTTTAATGAGATACGTTTACCAGTTCCGTTCCAACCTGTGTTTACGAGGTAAGCTGTTGCGCCTGATTCTTGCATGCGTTTAACAAGCACTTCCGCGTATTGTGTTGGGTGGAGAAGCAAGAATGCTGCACCGAAACATGCTGAGAATGTTGGTGTTGGTTCAGTAATACCACGCTCTGTACCTGCAAGTTTCGATGTGAAACCTGAGAGGAAGTAGTATTGCATTTGCTCTGGCGTTAATTTTGATACTGGTGGAATGACCCCGAAAGCATCCGCTGTTAAGAAGATGACTTTCTTCGCAGGACCTGCTTTAGAGATTGGTTCTACGATGTTATCGATATGATAAATTGGGTATGAAACACGTGTGTTTTCAGTTTTTGAACCGTCATTAAAGTCAACAGTACCATCTTCTTTAATTACTACGTTTTCAAGAAGTGCATCACGACGGATTGCGCCGTAGATTTCTGGTTCTTGTTCTTGTGAAAGGTTGATTGTTTTCGCATAACAACCGCCTTCGAAGTTAAAGACGCCATCATCATCCCAACCGTGCTCATCATCACCGATTAATTGACGATTTGGATCTGTTGAGAGCGTTGTTTTACCTGTTCCTGAAAGACCGAAGAAGATCGCTGTTTCGCCGTCTTTACCAACGTTCGCAGAGCAGTGCATTGATGCGATGCCTTTGAGTGGTAAAAGGTAGTTCATTACTGAGAAAAGACCTTTCTTCATTTCACCGCCGTACCAAGTACCGCCGATCAATTGTATATTTTCAGTTAAGTTAAATGCTACGAAAGTTTCTGAGTTTAAGCCCATCTCTTTGTAGTTTTTGTTGGATGTTTTTGCACCATTTAACACTGTGAAGTCTGGCTTAAAGTTTTTGAGCTCTTCTTCAGTTGGACGAATAAACATGTTTTTAACAAAGTGCGCCTGCCATGCAACTTCTGTTACAAAACGTACTGCTAAACGAGTTTCAGCATTCGCACCACAGAAACCGTCGATGACGAAAAGACGTTTGTTTGATAATTGTGTTAAAACGAGATCTTTAAGCTCAGTCCAAACTTCTTGGGTAATCGCTTTGTTATCGTTTTTACCTTTACCTGAATCTGCCCACCAAACAGTATCTTGAGTGGTTTCATCACGTACGATGTATTTATCTTTAGGAGAACGACCTGTATAGATTCCAGTATCTACGCCGACCGCGCCAAGAGTTGTAACTGTACCTTTGTCATAACCTTCTAGGCCTGGTTTTGTCTCTTCTTCAAAAAGAACATCATAGCTTGGGTTGTATAAGATTTCTGTTGCGGTGATACCTTGTGCTTTTAGATCATCAATAATCTGTTGTGACATGTCTCTCGTTTCCTAAAAATTTAATCAAAAAATAAACACACACTGTTTACGTGGGAAGTATGATAACGAATAAACTACAAAAATACTACAAAAAAATAGTTAAATTTAAAGCGCTTCTTTAAACTTATTGATTTTGTTGTTAAGTTTGCCTAGGAAGCTCTCCCAAAGGCGCTGGAATATTCCTGTTTTTTCAACATCTTTCAAAGCGACAACCGGAAAGCTATAAAGAAGGTGGTTGTCGATATAAAACTCTAAATTACCAACTTGTTCGCCTTTTTGAACGGGGGCTTCTAATCCTGCGTTAACTTGAATTTGTGCTTTTAAGTTATCGTATTGAATGCGGGGAAGCGTTGCTGTAATGCTGTCACTGACGCCAACAGGAACTGTTTTATCAATACCATGAAGGATGTTTGCGCGCGCGATGACTTCATTGGCTTCATAGATTTTTTTACGATCAAAATTTTGGAAAGCAAAATTGATCAGCTCGCGGGAGACGCGTTGGCGATAGGCTTCATTGTCAGCACCCATTACAACAACGATGATTCTAAAGCCATTACGTTCGGCACTTGACGCGAGGTTATAACCGGCTCTATCCGTATGACCTGTTTTAATACCATCTACTGAAGGATCTTCCCAAAGCAACGTATTACGGTTGTTCTGTTTGATATTATTCCAAGTAAAACTCTTTTGAGAATAGAATTTATAGTGCTCAGGGAAGTTCTTAATGAGTGCTCGTGATAAAACGGCTAAGTCGAAAGCAGTTGTGACATGTTCTGTGTCTGGAAGTCCACTTGCATTTTTAAAGTGGCTATCCTTCATGCCTAGTTCCGCTGCTTTTTCATTCATTTTGACAGAGAACGACTCTTCTGAAAAAGTAAGGTGCTCAGCAAGTGCAACCGCTGCATCATTGCCTGATTGAATGATGAGACCTTGCAATAAATCATTGACAGAAACTAAAGTTCCTTCTTCTACAAACATTCGTGATCCGCTCATGCTGCGAGCTTTTGATGAGATTAAAACCTTATCACTTGCGTGGATGGTTCCTTTTTGTAAAGCATCCGCGAGTACGTAATCTGTCATCACTTTAGTGATACTTGCCGGCTCGAGTAACATTTTACTGTTAGACTCCGCAAGAATAGCGCCTGTTTCATAATCCATAATAATCCATGATTTTACGGCATATTCTGGAAGCTGAAGCGTCGATGGTGATTGTGCAAAGCTAAGTGATACGGAAGTAACCGCAACAGCACAAATAGTGAGAATTTTTTTAAACATAGTTTTTGTCATCTTTAGAAATGGATAATGGTGGTTGAAACAGGTAATGAGAATGCTGCATTTCCTGCTTCTTCACGACTATTATATTGACCGATATAAACACGATATAACCCATTATCATACTTGACTTGAGTGGGTTGTTGCAGTCTATTTGTCATATTTTGTTGGAAGTTGCGTGCATTTTGTTCACTTCCAAACGAACCTAATTGAATATGATAATTAGCGTTACTATTTATCCCAACGGTTGAATGGGGTGTTTGTTGAGAGTAACTACTGTTGATGAATTCTTGGCTTTTTGGCACTTGATCAAAATACTGCTGTTCTATAATCGTTCCATTATTTTGTGATGGTTGATGAGCAGATTCTGTAATTGTAGGTATCACTGTTGTTGTTGTTGTAATAGCCGATTTTGCTTCTGTTCGGGGGTTATTACGAGGTTTTTTATTGGGATCTAAATATTGATGCGGACCAATGGCCTCAACAATCACTGGTGCTGTTCCTTTTTGAACGACATCTAGTTCCTTTGCCGCAGCATAGGAGAGATCGATAATCCGCCCTTTAACGAATGGACCGCGATCATTCACCATTACGGTAATCGATTTATTGGTATCAGTATTGGTAACGGTGACAAAGCTAGGGATTGGTAACGTTTTATGAGCAGCTGTATAGGCATGCATATCGTATGGCGTTCCGCTTGATGTCGGTTTGCCATGAAACTTATCTCCATACCAAGAAGCCATTCCTTGTTCTTTATAGCCTTTTGTTGTTGGTAATAGATAATAGGTTTTGCCAAAAACGACATAACTCGCAGGATTGCCGGATTTACTTAAGGGTAAATCTTGGGGTGTAGCACCTTTGCCGTTGAATCGCGCTTGTTTTCTAGAAGAGCTTGCACTAGAACAGCTAGCAATCACAAAGATTGCTAGTGTGCAGATGAGAAGTTTATTAGGCGTTTTAATAGCCATTAACGAACTCCTTTTTTGATTGCCTCTGATACTTGGAATACTGCTAATGCATAAAGTTTAGAGCTGTTATAGCGAGTAATTGCATAGAAGTTACGATATCCGATCCACCACTCATCGACTTTAGGACTACTTGTCACTTCGAATTCAAAAAGTGTTACTTTAGCAGATGGATCAGCATTGGTGATAATGCCGGCATTTTTAAGTTGTGCAACAGTTTCTTTCGGTGGTGTTAAACGACCCGTTTGTTTGAGCGCCTGGTAAGCATTATTGGTGCTACTAACTGCAACTTGTTCGGCAATTTTTGCGCCACGAACCCATCCTGCTTTCATGAGGTAATTACCAACTGAGCCGATCGCATCGACGGGATTGTTCCAGAGATCACGTTTACCATCACCATCAAAGTCTACGGCATAGGCTAAATAACTGGATGGCATAAATTGTGGGTAACCCATTGCGCCGGCATAAGACCCTTTGTAGCTAAATGGATCGCCGCCATTTTCATTGAGGATTTTGAAGAAGCTTGCAAGTTCTCCTGAGAAGAATGCCGCGCGTCTAGGATAATCAAATGCCAATGTGGAGAGCGCATCAACCACTTTCCATGATCCTCGGTTTTGTCCATATCCTGTTTCAACACCAATAATGGCTGCGATGACGAAACGGTCAACGCCGTAGATCTCTTCAGCGCGAATAAAGTCGCTCTCATATTGGTTATAGAATTTAATGCCATCATTGATGCGTTTATCCGTCATGAAAATAGGGCGATATTTTCCCCAATTCATAACGCCTTCTGCAGGGCGATTCATGGCTTCTACAATTTTAGGTTGTAATTTGGTGTGATTAAGAACATCAGTCATCCATTGTGGATCAAGATTTTGTTCACGGCTCACTTTTTGAATAAATGCTTGAACATCTGTTCGCTCTGCTAATCCTGTACGATCAGCTTGTGTTTTTGGATCAACTTTAGCGGCAGGCTTTGCCGGCGCTGTTTGAATGCGAGCAGGTTCTGATGCTTGTGAGGCTGCGAGATTGCTTTGGCTTGAAACGTTTGAAGCGCAAGCTGTCATGGTCAATGCGCTAATAAGACCTAGGGTTAAAAGTCGTAATCTCATTTATTGAATCCTTTTAGTGATTGATGCGGGATGTGAGTAGATGTTCATCAATATACCAAAGGAGATAAATAGAGTCACAATCGCTGTACCTCCATAGCTCACAAAGGGAAGAGGAACACCTACAACCGGAAGAATACCGCTAACCATACCGGTATTTACAAATACATAGAAGAAGAATACCAAACTAATAGCCCCGCCGACTAGCTGAAAATAGCTATCGCGAGCATTTAGAGAAATGTAGAGTCCACGCCAGATAATGAGTAGATAGCAGATAATAAGAAGTGAGGTGCCAATTAAACCAAATTCTTCACCGATAATCGCGTAAATAAAGTCAGTCGTGGCTTCCGGTAAGAACTGTAAGGAAACTTGAGTACTATTTTGCCAGCCTTTCCCGTAAATGCCGCCAGAGCCAATCGCAATTTTTGATTGAATGATTTGATAGCCTTTGCCTAGCGGATCTAGTTCAGGATTTAAGAAGGTGACGATACGATCTTTTTGATAGTTTTTCAGACCAAAAAACCACATGGAAGGGATCGCAATTGCCACGGAAACTGTCGCTATAAAGATATAGCGCCATTGAATGCCGCCGAGAAATAGTAATACAACGCCAGAGAAGAGAATAATAATGGCTGTGCCTAGATCAGGTTGCATAAAGATCAACGCAAAAGGGATGCCGATAATCATGAGTGATCCAACAACATTCACGAAAGTGGGGGGGATATTAGTCTTATGTAGGTAATACGCTAGCATCATCGGAACCGCAAGTTTTGCGAGTTCTGAGGGTTGGAAGCGCATGATTTTGAGATCAATCCAGCGATGGGCGCCGTTACTTTCAACGCCGACAAATACAACGGCAAGTAAGAGTAGTAATGCAAATAAGTAAAATAGAGGTGTGAGCTGTTTGATTCTTTCAGGAGGAATGAAGGCAATAATGATCATGATGACAAAGCCACCGATAATCTTCATGGCTTGGGACATCACATAATCCATATTGTGATTAGAGGCACTATATAAGACGAGTAAGCTAAATAGTGTCACCATAAAGATTAAAAAGGTCAGAACGGTATCAAGATGAAAGAACGCCAAAAGACCTTTGGGTTTCACCTCTTCCGTATGATACAGCTCTTCATATCTCATGTTGAATCCTTATTGTTGAACCGTTGAGTGTCTGATCCTTTTGCAATTGGCCGGCACCTAAGCGAATATTCATTAAACTCTTTAAAGAGGGAGAATATGGCGCTTGGGGTTTTTTTTCTTCAGGAGCAGCATCATCTATAAATGGTATTGATTCTAGTTGGAGTTCCGGCAAAAGTAGATCATCGTTGGGCATAAATGTGGAAATCTCTTCGGCTTTAACGCGCGCTAAGGTCTCTTTGGCGAAAGGTGTATCAAAGTCTTTTAGCCATGCATCGTAAACTTTTTTCGCAATGGGTGCAGCGACTCTTGATCCTGAACCACCATTCTCCACAATAACAGCAATTGCGATTTTAGGTGCTTCTGCGGGCGCAAAGGCAACATACCATGCATGGTCATGATGTCGGCGATCTAAGTTTTTGGCGTCATATTTTGCGCCTTGCGCAATCGTTTTAACCTGCGCAGTACCAGTTTTTCCGGCAGTTACATAATCTGCAGATTTGGTTGTTCGCGCGGTACCTCTTGCGCCATGAACAACAGATACCATGCCGTCTATTGCGGCATCCCAGTAGTGATCATCTTTGAGAATGATGGGGGAGATAGGTGTGGGAATCACAAATTCTTTTTGGTTAGACGGTGGCATGGCTGTTGCTCCCAAAATATGGGGTTCAAAAGCATCGCCGCGCATGCCGACAATTGCCGTGGATTGTGCGATTTGTAGTGGGGTTGTTAACCAATAGCTTTGTCCAATTCCAGCGGTAATCGTGTCGCCGGTATACCATGGTTGTTTGAAGCGTTGACGTTTATATTCTGGTGTTGGCGCAACACCCGCTGATTCGCCGATAAGGTCGACGTTCGTTTTGGTTCCCAACGCAAAAGGTTTGAGAAAATCCGTCATTGTTGTCACGCCCATATTATAGGCAAGTTCATAGAAGTAGACATCACAAGAGCGCTCTAAGGCTTTACGGAGATCAGAAGGTCCGTAATAGCCCATATCCCTAAATCGGTGATTATTGCCGGGAACAGAGAAATAGCCTTTACAGTTGATGATAGTCTTTTCGGTAATGAAGTCATTTTCCAGACCGGCTAAACCAATTTGAGGTTTGATTACAGATCCAGGAGGATAAAGCCCTTGCATCACACGATTGAGGAAGGGTGTTGAAGGATCAGTATTGAGTTCATTAAAATCTTTGTGCGTAATGCCGTCGACAAAAAGATTCGGGTCATAAGTGGGTTTAGAAACAAATGCAAGAATATCCCCACTTTGTGGATCAAGTGCGACGATAGCGCCGTCATAATCTTCAAGGGCTTCTTCTGCTAAGATTTATAAGCGAAGATCAAGCGTTAAATAGATGTTTTTCCCAGGAATTGGGGGGACTTCACTAATTTTTCGTACTGTTCTACCTGATGAGCTAGCTTCGACTGTTTCAAAACCCATAGTACCGCGAAGGATGTTTTCAAAACTTTTCTCTGCTCCTCGTTTTCCGATATGCGTAATACCGCTATACTCATGCTCTAAGCCTTGCTCGGTGATTTCACGAATATCGCGCGTATCGACTCGTCCAACATAACCAATCGCATGAACCGCCCGATTTTTATGCGGGTAAATTCGTACGAGGTTGGCGCGTAGATGGACGCCGTTGAGCTTGTGAAGATTGATCGCAATTTGGGCGGATTCATCTTCATTGAGCCCCTTCTTGAGAACGACGCTTTCTTGACGATTTGCACGGCGGTAAGCACGTTCAAAGCGAGATAGCTCATCTTTACTAATGGGAAGAAGCTCGTTGATCGATGCTAAAACATTCTCTAGCGGTTCGGTGAGATCTTGTCTGATGATCTCCAAATTATACACGGGGACGTTTGTGGCAAGAATTTCGCCATTTCGGTCAAAAATTTGGCCGCGAGTAGGGGGTAATGGGAGAAGCTTGATGCGATTGTCATTCGATCTTGTTGTATAGAGATCGTGCTCGATCACTTGGAGATGAAAGAGTCTCACTATTAAAAATATAAGCCCAACTAACACTAAGAATGCGCCAATAAGAGAGCGCCCTAAAAATAGATTATTGGTAGATGGTTGCTTTTTTTGTGGTCTTTCTAGCATCTTTTGCTCACCTTTTATTTATCAGTGATACCAAAGATTTCACAGAGCTCGTTGAGGATGATATTGAGTATTGGCCAGAAAAGGCTGGAGACAATAATCGGCATAATCCAATGAATGAAGCTCGGGGTAGAATTTCCTAAAATACCATTCACCCAAATAGCAATCAGCGATTGGGCGGCAAAAACAATTGGGATAAGAATAGTTTGCTCTGGAAGCGTTAATGCTCTAACACGTGAATAGTAGCGTTTGATTAAATAGCAGAGAAGGGAAAAGGTAAAGGCGTGCAAGCCCCAGACAAATGATTTTGAAATATCTAACAGTAAGCCCGCAAACCATGCCGATCCAATACTAAATTGTGAGCGTAAACGAATTGCCCAAAAAAGCATCATCATTGTTGTCCAGTTTGGACGAATCGCTTCAAAAAAAGGTGGCATTGAAATCGTATCTAAAACGATGGAAACCCCAAATGTCATGAGGATAATGAGAGTGCGTTTAATCCAGTTCATGATCTCCTCCATTTGATAAAATGAGAACCTCACGAATACGATCGAGTTTCGCCGTGGGAGTTGCAATAATTTTGGCAAAATAGCCAGTAGAATCGACGGTAATTGTTTTGATAATTGCTACAGGATATCCTTGGGGGAATCGTTCATCAAGCCCAGATGTAACGAGTAAATCCCCAACTTTTACATCATCGTCAAAAGCAATATTAGAAATCTCAATCTCATTGAGCTTTCCATTCCCATTGGCAATGCCTCGAATGCCATTACGGTTCACTTCAATAGGTAAAGAATGATGTGGGTCTGTCAGTAAAATGACTTTACTCGAAGATGGAGATGCGGAAATAGTTTGACCGACAATGCCAAGATTATTTAGTACCGGTAGGTTTTCTTCAACACCTTGGCTCGCGCCTTGGTTGAGCATGACAATGTGACGATACGGATCGGAGTTAATATTAATCAGCTCAGCAATAATCGTTGAGTGTTCAAGCTTTGATGAGGATTGTAATAGTAGGCGTAATCGCTTATTCTCGGCGGTTAATGCGGCCATTTGTTGTGTTTCGTATGCGAGATAGAGTTCTTTTTCTTCAAGTGTTTCGATACGTTGTAATAGAACCTCTTTTTCGGTGTACCAATCTTGCAGCGAATTGAGTGTTCTGCTAGGGCTTTCGGCAATCAATGATAAAGGATAGCTGATTTCCTCTAAATAGTACTTTGGGACTCGAAGAAAATCAGTCCTGTGATCTAAGAACATAAGTGCTATCGAAAAAAGGCAGAAAAAAACCGCCTTTCCCTTGAGCCCAAAGCTATGGAAGTCGAATTGCTCTTGACCTTTATCTTGTTTATCCATGGATCTTTAACGTTATAAAATGAGTGAAAGTTAGAGATGAATGGATGTTATTATTCAAGACCAAAGGCGTTGCTGCCGTAAACTCCTTGGAGTTCCAAAGCCTTACCGCCGCCGCGAACAACGCACGTCAATGGATCATCTGCGATAATGGCATCTAAGCCAGTCTCTTCAGAGATTAATTGGTCAATGTTGCGAAGGAGAGCGCCGCCGCCAGTGATCACGATACCGCGTTCTGAGATATCTGCCGCTAATTCAGGTGGCGTGGATTCTAAAGCGAGTTGTACGGCGCTAACGATTCCTTGTAGTGGTTCCATTAATGCTTCGAGGATCTCGTTAGATGTAAGAGAGAATGTTCTTGGTAAACCTTCGCTTAAGTTACGTCCACGTACTTGGGTTTCGAGTACTTCAGCGGTTGGGAATGCTGTACCGATATCTTGTTTGATGCGTTCAGCGGTTGGCTCACCAATTAACATGCCATAGTTACGACGAACATAGTTGATAATCGCTTCATCAAATGTATCTCCGCCAATGCGAACAGAATTTGCATAAACAATACCTGTAAGGGAGATTACGGCAACTTCTGAAGTTCCACCACCAATATCAAGAACCATAGAGCCTGTTGCTTCGTGAACTGGAATGCCGGCACCGAGAGCTGCTGCCATTGGTTCAGGAATTAATCTCGCTTCTAAAGCACCCGCACTTTCAGCAGCTTCTTTAATGGCACGACGTTCGACGTGAGTAGCGCCGGATGGTACACAGACGATCACGCGAGGGTTAGGGCGCCCCAGAAGAATGTTGCGTTTTAAAACTTGATTGATAAAGTTTTCCAGCATGATTTCCGTTTTGGGAAGATCCGCAATAACGCCATCTTTTAACGGACGTGTTGTTTCGATCGTATCAGGTGTTCTTCCTAACATCAGTTTTGCTTCTTGACCAACAGCAGAAAGACGAGGGCGACCGGTTCTAAGATCTCTCTCGATGGCAACAACGGAAGGTTCATTTAAAACGATGCCTTGACCACGCATATAAATAAGGGTGTTCGCTGTACCAAGGTCAATTGAAAGATCGCGGGAAAAAAATGATTTTAAGCGTTTTGGGATCATATCTTGTACTCAATGAAAAATCGGTTAACTCACTACCCGTACCATAAATTTTGCAAAAGTAGGCAGGCTCTAGAAAATAAGGTACGATTATAGCAATTATTAGCATTGAATGATTAAATATTTAGAAAATTTTTTATAATACTGGCTTAAGGAAATAATAGAATGAAACAGAAGAAACGTTTTGTTGCAGGCAATTGGAAAATGAATGGTTCGTTGGCTCAAAATCGTGATTTATTAAATGCCCTTATTGAGACTGTGAAAAACGCGGAATCTGATGTTGTTGTATTTCCGCCGGCAATCTATATTCAGCAAGTCGCGACAATGGTCGAGGGAACAAATGTTAAAGTGGGTGTGCAAAATATTTCTCCAGAAGCGAAAGGGGCATTCACAGGGGAAATATCCCTTTCCATGGTGAATGATTTTGGTTGTGATTATGTTTTAATCGGACATTCTGAGCGTCGTACATTGTACGGTGAGACGAATGAAGATGTTGCCAAAAAAATGCAGGCGGTAGTTGATGCAAAGTTAACGCCAGTGATATGTGTGGGTGAAACTTTAGAGGAGCGTGAAAGTGGTCGTACGGAAGCAGTCATTAAAGAACAACTCACTTCTGTGATTGATGCGATTGGAATTGATGCTTTTAACAATGCTGTAATTGCGTATGAACCTGTCTGGGCAATTGGTACAGGGAAAACAGCAACACCGGAAGAAGCAGATCAGGTTCATGATTTTATTCACTGTACATTAAAAGTTTACGATGATAATATATCTGACCTTGTAAGAGTCGTTTATGGGGGAAGCGTCAACGCTTCAAACGTAGATTCACTCTTCGCAAAACAGAATATTGATGGGGCTCTTGTGGGAGGCGCATCGTTAGAAGCTGAAGGATTTACAAAGATTGCTTTAGCATAATCTTATAAAGGTAGAAAAGATGTTTGATAATCTCATTTATGTGCTACATATCGTAGTTTGTCTTATTATCATTGGTCTTGTATTGGTACAACAAGGCAAGGGTGCAAGTATTGGCGCATCATTTGGTCAGGGCGCTTCAGGAACTGTTTTCGGTGCTGCGGGTAAAGCAAACTTTTTAGCGCGTCTTACAAAATGGATGGTTGTGCTATTTTTCATCACAAGCCTTGTAATGATGTTTAATTCAGGTAAGATTACGGCTAGCAAAAGTGTGATAGACTCATTACCAACACAGGAAGTTCCAGTAATTGGTGGTGCACCTACTACGAAGTAATTCGTAGATTGTCAAAAAATGCCGGCGTGGTGGAATTGGTAGACACGCTACCTTGAGGTGGTAGTGCGTAACTGCGTCCCAGTTCAAATCTGGGCGTCGGTACCATACAAGAAAAGCCCTAGCTTTATAAGCTAGGGCTTTTTCTATATTCGCTTTATATTAGTTTGGAGAAAGTGTTGTTTGATAGGGCTGGGATTTTAGTGTTTATAGGTGATTTGATTTAAACGTAGTTGTTGCAAGTGATAATGTGAAATTGATAAAAAGATGAAATATTCATCCAGTCATGTGTCGTTTTAGGTGTGTTTAGTTCAGGTAATTTAACGTAGATCTTATGATAGTGGCATTATAAGGAGACTCTTAAGGTATAATGCTTTTTTGTGCGGATGTGTGGAATATTGATGTTATGAAGAGGTTGTGGAGGAAGGTGTCATTAAATCCGTTCTGAGTGTTTTGATGATTGCCTTTTTGTAGTTTTGGGGATTATTATTGTTGGAAATAGCAATAATTTAGGGTGCTTTGGATTGTGTCGATGCGTCTTAGGCTGCTTGAATTAAAAAAACATGGTTTTTAAAAGTGATTGATTTTGTTGTTGTTTATGTTTTGTGGCAAAGATTGTGAGAGGGTGTTGATCTATTTGTTTGCAAAAACTTGTCAGCTTCAGGAAAGGGTTGTAGTATAGTCCATCTTGATTCAGCAGAAACTTTAAAAGACTCCTTAATTAAGATGATATGCCGGCGTGGTGGAATTGGTAGACACGCTACCTTGAGGTGGTAGTGCGTAACTGCGTCCCAGTTCAAATCTGGGCGTCGGTACCATACAAGAAAAGCCCTAGCTTACAAAGCTAGGGCTTTTTCTATTTTTATTTTAATATTTATAGATTAATACTGATATTATCTCGCTTTATTATTTTTCTTTATTATCTTTTTGATTAATAAGTTGTTAACAAGTCATTAATTATCCAGATCGTTATTTTTTTGTAAATTTTTTGCAGTACTTACTGTTCACTAGAATGTAACAATTGAAGTTGTGTTTAGGGGCTTTTCTGTACAGTTTCACTCTCCCATTTTGCAAGATAGCTCACTACCTTTATTCCTCTTTTGTATTGGAGGGTTTTGGGATAATGAAAGGGCGATTAAGGCGTGAGGATCGATTGTTTTTTACGGAGCAAATGGCGTTATTATTAGCTGCTGGAGTCTCTATTATTCCGGCGTTAGAACTTTTAATAAACTCTGCGAAAAAGCGATCTTTAAGGGACTTTTTAATAATCTTAAAAGAAGGAGTGAAAGCGGGATCTTCAATATCATCTGTTCTAATACGATGTAAGAGTTCGTTTTCAACACTTTATACTGCTTTAGTAGAGGTTGGTGAAGTATCAGGGAAGTTGCCGGAAATGTTTTCATATTTAGGGGCTATTGAGCGCGATCGATTATCAGCATTAAAGTCCATTCGAAAAGCATTGATGTATCCCATGATTGTGATAGTTGTCGCGATTGGGGTGCTGTTGTTTATTTTAATTGCTGTCGTTCCAACTTTTGAAATGCTTTATCAGTCTAGTGGTGTGGAATTACCTATCATTACTCAAAGGGTGTTAGCTTTTTCTCGATTTCTGTTGTCGGAGAGAGGAGGCTGGGCGCTGATGTATTTAGTACTCTTTATTGTTTTAATGCGAATAGTATTACGACGTAGTGATCATTTAAGGAATCAAATTGATCGGAAGATATTAAAGGTTCCTATGGTCGGGGAATTGTTGTTAACGAGTTTTAATGCAGGATTTTCTCAAGTGGTGGGTGTGATGTTGGCATCAGGAATCCCGCTGGTGAAGGCTATTCAGCTGTATGAAATGGGGGTGGTGAATACTCATATTAAGCGGCAGTTGGTGAGCTTAAGAGCAGCATTAGAGCGAGGGGATTCTTTTTATAGCGTGGCTAAAACTCAGAATATCTTTTCTGATGTCGCTTTGACTCTGATTTCTGTAGGGGAGGTGAGTGGGAAGTTGGTTGCCGTATTAAATCGCTCAGGAAGTTATCATGCAGATATTGTTACACAGAAGGTGGATGCTTTTATTGCCTTGATCGATCCATTATCATTGCTATTTATTGGTGGAATTGTTGGTGTGATCTTGGTTGCGCTATATTTGCCAATGTTTAGTATGGGAATGGCGATATGATATCGTTAGATATTGAAGAGATTACCTTAATATCGTTAACTCCCTTCGTAATGATGGTGGTTTATGTTTGGTTGTGGTATATACGAATAGCCTTGATTAGCACGACGTTACAGAGCTGTTGGAATTTGTTGGCAGGGTATTTTTTATCGTTGTCATTATCAATGTTATGGGTTTTTCTGTTGCGACAAGCAGAGATCGAGCCTTGTTTTGGGGATGTTGTATTTCTTGGTTTTATTATTCCATTGATGCTGTTTGATCAGCGATACTACTTGTTGCCGGATCCGGCGGTATTTGGATTGTTGTGGTTAGGGATCTTTTTGGCTTACTTAGGATATTCACCACAAGATTTAGATCAATCAATATTGGGTGTCATTTTTGGATACAGCCTGATGATTGCCATTTATTGGTTGGGATATTGGCGTTATCGTCGTGAGGCAATTGGGCGAGGTGATGTGAAGTTTTCTGCGGCAGTTGGCGCTTGGATTGGTGTGGAAAGTATTTTTAATTTTTTGTTTTTTAGCGCGTTAATTGGTCTAGTTTGGGCGATGTTTACTTGGTTTAAGCATAAAAATGTTGTGAAGGAAGGAATTCCTTTTGGTCCATCACTTGGAATTTCAGGTATAATTTTCTACTTTATTGCAAGATTTATGACGACTTATTAGTTCCTTTAAAAGCCAGTGAGTGGTTGATTCATTGAAGTTGAGAGCATTATGGATAGTAGAAAAGATGGCATTCCTTGGTTAGTTTTATTGACAGGAGGAATTGCGAGTGGGAAAACGTTTGCTTCGGATTATTTGCAGCAAAAAGGAGCTGTTGTTATTGATACAGACATTATTTCTCGCGCAATGACTAGTCGAGATAATGAGGCGGGAAGATTGGCATTGATAGAGATTAAACGCCATTTTGGTGAATCACTATTTGCTGATAATGGGGATCTGGATCGAAGTAAAATGCGTAGGCTTATTTTTAGTGATACTAACGCGAAAAAAATATTGGAAAAGATATTACATGGTCGAATTTTAGAAGAAGTGAAGCGGCAGATTTCTTTAGTGGATCAATCCCAATATGGCGTTGTAGTTGTGCCTGTTATTTATGCTGAATCTCCTTATCTTGATTTGTGCGATGAAGTGTTAGTAATTGAAGTGCCGTATGATTTGCAATTACAGAGATTGATGGCTCGTGATAATATCTCGGAAGAGATGGCAATAAAAATGATTGATTCACAGATTTCAAGGCTTGATCGTCGCAAACTTGGAGATAGAATTATTGTGAATCAAAATAAGACATTTGTGGAAAGACAGCTTGATAAGCTGCATGATTCTTACTCAAAATTGCAATAGCTCAGTACAATTTAAAAATGAAGGATAAAAATGATTTACGAATTTCCCTTAACAGAAGGTATTAGACGTTTTTTGAGAATCGAAATGCTTGCAGAGCAATCATTGGTTTATATTGAGCAAGATTCAGAATACAGCACTATTGCTGCAGTAAGAGCATTGTTGGACTTGGTGTCATTGGTTTCAAAAAATGATACAAAAATTGAGCTTATTAAACAGCTTGACCAAATTATGTTAATTGAAACGCTTTCAGATACTGATCGTGAAGAAGCGAATGAGTTGAAAGGAATACTCAGTCGTCAATCATTTAGAGCTTATGATGCGATTAAGGAGAATGTCTTTTTAAATACGCTGCGCCAACGATTTGTTATTGTTGGGGGAATATGTGCTTTTGATTTGCCGGTACTACATAATTGGTTAAATATGCCATTTGAAACAAGAAAAGGTCATTTCTACGAGTGGATGAACGTGATTGACAATGTCATGAATGCTGTTCGTTTCGTATTAAAATGTATTCGTGGTTCCATGGTGATGGAAGAGTGTGCATTTAAACATGGTTTTTATTATCGTTCTGTCAAATGGCGAGCAGGGTTATTGCGTATCAATATGGACGATTATAATTTCTTTCCAGAGTTTAGTGGAAATCGTCATCAATTAAGTATTCGTCTTGTGGAGCAGAG
>Ga0079226_10000115_pt1 | contig 49955 bp, 44 predicted proteins | sample Poulit2014_FD_76345 | JGI IMG/M metagenome (GOLD analysis project Ga0079226, IMG submission 76345) | Agricultural soil microbial communities from Georgia to study Nitrogen management - Poultry litter 2014 | ecosystem: Environmental > Terrestrial > Soil > Agricultural land | place: USA: Georgia...
CTTCTGCAAGAATTTCCTGTGCATAAAAAGTAAATAACCTTTTTTGACATAATCTTCATCTCCTTATAAAATTAATGTGATGTAGAGTCCTAACAATGTAATAAATAAAATAGGCAAGGTTAAAATAATTCCCGTTTTAAAATAAGTACCCCATGAAATCTTTATTCCCTTTTGAGATAGTACATGAAGCCAAAGTAACGTTGCGAGTGATCCAATTGGTGTAATCTTTGGACCTAAATCAGAGCCAATAATATTTGCATAGATAAGCGCTTCACGAATCACACCAGTTGTATCTGTTTCTGCGATAGCTATAGCATCAATCATGACAGTGGGCATATTATTCATAATAGATGAAAGGATTGCAGCGATAAAGCCCATTGAAATGGTGGCAACGAATAAACCTTGTTCCGCACTTGCTTCAATGATGCGGGCTAATACATCCGTAAGACCTACGTTCCTTAAACCAAATACAACAACATACATACCAATAGAGAAAAAAACAATCGCCCATGGTGCACCAGTTATAACAGCTTTCGTATTAACAGCATTACTATTTCTAGCGATAAATAAAAATAAAATGGCAACAATTCCAGCGACAATCGAAACAGGAAGTTGAATGAATTCGCTTGTAAAATAACCGATCAATAATATTGCTAACACATACCAAGAAAGACGGAATAATTTTATATCCTGAATCGCTTCATGTGGCTTTTTCAGGTCGGAAACATCGTACGTTTTTGGAATACTCTTTCTGAAATAGAGTAATAATACAAAAATTGTTGCAGTTAGTGAAAAGATATTAGGTATTATCATTTTAGATGCATATTCGATAAATCCGATATTAAAAAAATCTGCCGATACGATATTAACTAAGTTACTTACAACAAAAGGAAGTGATGTAGTATCTGCAATAAATCCACTTGCTATAATAAATGGAAAAATCATTTTTTCTGTAAAGTTCAAATTTCGAACCATTGCAAGGACTATCGGTGTAAGAATTAGTGCTGCACCATCATTTGCAAAGAGAGCTGCAACAATTGCACCCAAAATACTGACATAAATAAACATTCTTATACCATTACCTTTGGCGATCCGTGCCATATGTAATGCCGCCCATTCAAATAAGCCAATTTCGTCTAATATAAGTGAGATTAAAATGATGGCGACAAATGCTAAAGTAGCATTCCATACAATGCTAGTTACTTCAAGTACATCACTAAGGTCTACGACACCTATGAGTAAAGCGATGACTGCCCCACCGCATGCTGACCAGCCAATTGACAGCCCTTTCGGTTGCCAAATGACTAAAATGAGTGTTAGAAGGAAAATGAGTGATGCAAGTATAATTGATGATGACAAAATTGATTCCTCCAATCAATCGCACTGAATTCGTGTTCCGTTAAGTTCTAATTTTTTTAGCTTTTCATTTTGACATGGCAATAGATTTAATAATTGGATTACAAAATCATAGTACTTATGCACTTTATTTAAGGAATAGAAAATCCACTGACCTCTTCTTTCTTCCTTAATTAATCCACTATCTTTCAGCTTACGAATATGTTGACTAATAGCTGGTTGAGTCGCTTGAAATATTTCAACAAACTCACAAACACAACAATCATGATCGTCTAGTATTTTCAACATCGTCAATCGTGTTTCATGCCCCAATAACTTAAAAATTTCTGATGCCATATTCATTTCAATGTTTGCATTTAACATATTAAGGCCCCCTATGATTTATATAATTATATAAGCATATACTTATATATGCAAGGGAAAGTACTAAGTAAACGGATTAATTTTTCCCTTCTAATGATTTTTTGTACATAATTATATACGGATTCGGGCATTTCGAAAATGAAACGACGTTGAAAAAAATTAATGGATGTTTACTAGATAAGGACTATGAAAGTTTATTATCTTATGCTCGTTCTTTGTTCCATTTATTAACCCGTCATATGCCCGGTTGGTAGCATTAATGTTTGAATAAAGTCCGTTGATTTCAGCATGTTTTTCATGTAAAATGGATATAGATAGTAAAAGAGAAGCGCGTCAACGCTCCTCTATGCAGCCTCAGCCGTACAGGCGGTGGTTGTCACAATTAATTTTTATGAGAACCACCCTTGTGCTTGTGACGGCGTTGGGTGGTTTTCTCATTTTTAAAAAGAATTTTGTGAAATACATACGCACTGATTGCACGTAAGATCCCTCGGAAAATATCCTTTAAAAAATCGTAGAAACACTTCATGATTATCACCTTCTTTCTTTATAAAAAAGAAAGGATTCAAAGTGACAACCATTCAGATTCACCCATATAACCTAGACTGCATGTATATATTATTATAAGAATCATAGTCTAACAGGAACGTACGTCCTCTTCGAGATTGATGCTATATTGAAAGATAATAGACGGATTAAGTGGAAAAAACCAAATGTCTCCCTGAATAATTGTGAGTGAGATACTGAGGGAAATGTGAATAATTATACATGTTTTTAAACTTGTGAAGAGAGTTTTAACTGATGATACTATTTTAATAAAGTGTAAAAAAATAGGAGAATAGATATAATATAACTAATGCAACTTTGTTTTTTTATGGGAATGTTTTACGTATTAATGTTAAATAGGCTTTTTGAATTTAGTAAGAAGGCGGGGAAAATACTGTGCTGACTATTAATAAACTGCTAGAATTATACGGATTGGACATGTCAAAGAGCATAAAAATCGCAAGACATCAGGATACAAGAGGTGTGGATGTACACGAATTGCTGGCGAAAAATGAATTTGATTTATACCAATCTTATCAAGAAAAAAACCAGTTTAAAGATTGCGATTTTATTGTTTCATGTTTGGGAATAGAAAATAATCAAGCTTTATTTGTTGGAGTTTATGAGGTAAATGGTGTTCATAAAGTAAATGGATTTCCTCATGACTATGAAGTTTCTTTTAGAGGTAAGGCTAAAGTAAATAGTCAATACAGATATGATTTAGAAAAAATAGAAGGATTCGAAGATTTTGAGAAAAGGCTTGTTATTAGATGGAACAATGTGGCACAAGCGTGGTGTATGAAAATAGATACTAATGAAAAAGAAGTAGTACAGCTTCTACCAAAGGGGTATGTTAGGGATTTTCCTGGCTATTTGGATGTTAACCTGTTCTATAGTGAATTGGCGGCAATTATTGCGGATCCAGATGCAAATGCTGTTTGGCATAAAATGCTTTCTTCTGTAGCTGCTGTTTATCTTATAGTGGATACAACTGATGGGATGCAGTATGTTGGTTCAGCTTCTGGAAGAGAGGGGCTACTCGGTAGATGGAGACAATATGCCAATAATGGACATGGTGCTAATAGAAAACTAATGGAATTATTAAAAAAGGACCCGAATAGAGTCGACAATTTTAGATTTACAATTCTACAAACATTGCCCAATACATTAACCAGAAATGAAATAATAAAAGAAGAATATAAGTATATGAATAAACTTGGTTCTAGGGCACATGGTTTAAATAATTAATAAAGTTATGACCTTATTTTTAAAGAGTTTAGCTAATATGATTAAAGAGTTTTAAGGGATTATATGATTGACCTGTTCCCACGACGGTACAGACATTCGATATGTTTCTGCATACGACCGTTTTAGGGAAAATCAATAAAATACCAAAATCTACGTCCCGTGCGAGCTAATAGCATTGATATCTAAGGTGGATTAATAAAGCCCATTGATTTCTGCATGTTTTTCATGTAAAATGGATATAGTTAGTAAAAGAGAAGCGCGTCAACGCTCCTCTTTGCAGCCTTAGCCGTACAGGCGACGGTTGTCACAAAATATTATTTATGAGAACCACCCTTACGCTTGTGACGGCATTGGGTGGTTTTCTCATTTTTAAAAAGGATTTTGTGAAATACATACGCACTAATTGCACGTAAGATCCCTCGGGAAATATCCTTTAAAAAATCGTAGAAACACTCCATGATTATCACCTCCCTTCTTTATAAAAAAGAAAGGATTCAAAGTGACAACCATTCACCCATATAACCTAGACTACATGTATATATTATCACAAAAATAAAAGCTAAACAGGAACATATGTTCCTTTCAGAATTAATACTATAATAGAAGATTGAGTCATAGATTAATTGCAACACACGAATCACAAAGAAAAGTATTTGCGGATTTTATTTTTTGAATATATGAAAGCATAATGTTCTATGTGAATATTGTAATTTGTGGCGTGAAGTGGATTTAAAGCTGCAATTATGCGATTATGAAGCAAAGCTTAACGAAACAACTGGAGGTTATGACATGTCAGAATCAATTATTTTAGCAGTACTTGGTATAATTGGCACTTTGTCAGGAACAATATTAACACAAATTGTACATATTAAGTTAGAAAGATCTAAAAGCATAGAAAAGGCGAAACAAGATAGATATGAAACGAAAAGGGAAAAATTAAGTGATATTTATAACGAATTAATTTCTATCATTAATCTTTTTCCGAATATATCCCCTAATGATGTTCTTCAATTTGTAGAAAATGGACCGATTTATTCTCTGGAAAACTTTGAAGGTGTTTTAAGTTCTTTAGATATTCAAATTGATCATTATAAAAAACAATTATCCATTAAGGATATAGATTATGAACGAAAATCTAATATTGAAACACATATATCAAATAGGGAATATTCGAAAAAGAAAATTATCAAGATTCGTGATAAGTATTATTTGGCTAAAGAAAAATATAAGTCATTTTGTGAATCCGATAAAATTGTATTTGATCTTTATGCAGGACAAGATGTGCGAAATCATCTTGTGAAATTTGATGTGATTATTCATAATACATTCATCTCTGGCTACAGAGCGGGAGAAGATTGTGATCCAATAAACAATATTAATCTCGTAACGAAGCGTAATCTCATTAATAGTATAAGAAATGATATAGGAATATATTGAACTTTGTTATTATTCTATTGAAAAACCTGTCATGATCAATTTGTCCTGAACGAATTTAATAAAAACACCCTTAAAATTAGATTTTCGGTCTAACTTTAGGGGTGCATATCATCTAATCTTGCTTCGAAGGGGAACTTCTTTTCTTGCCACTTTAATTTTCTAGAAACTTATATTTTTTTATCCAAAAATCTTTATTATCTAAACGTTAACTCTTCAACTTCAATTTATTGCTCATCTGGTGTATTACTCGAATCGCTGGAGTTTGCGCTATCTTCATCAGTTCCTCCACCACAAGCGATATATGTTACGTACATGCCCTTTTAAATTCAATCTTAATCTCTCCGAAATATTCTTTGATTTACTCTCAGATACATCGATCATATCATTTGAAGGTTAAAGTTAGGTTGAATTTTCCATTTTTATGGTATTAGAGTTAAATAAGGTTATCCTTAGCGTCCTGATTTACCTACGATAATAATGTTCATTTAAAATTTACGACTACTTTTTCAGTAAATAAATTTTTCAAAGCAAATAACTTGTCAATCATATTGTTCGACATCATAAAAGAATGATATATTGTACGTATTAACCTTAAAAACATAGGAATATTTATGAAATGACGGCAAATCTGATCAGAATGAATGGGTCATTCCGTGCAGACCAGATTGGAAGCTATTTACGTCCAGAAACATTAAAAATGCAAGAGTCGATTTTGCAAAGGGTAAAATAACGTAAAATGAATTACGCGCTATTGAAGATGTTGCTATTTATGCTCTAATTCCATTTATGGACTGTTAGTGAAGTGTGGTATGAAAAGAAAAGAGGGATTACATGAGTATTTATCAATTTTCAGTTTCTACGATAAATGGCGGAGAGAAGTCATTTGCTGACTTCGAAGGAAACGTGCTTTTAATTGTTAATACGGCTACAAAGTGCGGGTTTGCTCCCCAATTAAAGGAGTTGCAAGAGTTATATAATCAATATAAAGATCATAATTTTGTGGTGTTAGGATTTCCATGTAATCAGTTCATGAATCAGGAACCTGGATCAGATGAAGAGGTAGTCACTAGTTGTCGAACAGACTTCGGGATAACTTTTCCCATATTTAAAAAGATAAAAGTGAAAGGTGAAGGAGCTCATCCACTTTATCAATATTTAACGAGGAAAAAAAGAGGTATAGTAACTTCGGAAATCAAATGGAATTTCACTAAATTTCTGATCGATCAAAAAGGAGAAGTAATAAAACGATATGCCCCTACGACAAGTCCATTGAAAATTGAAAAAGATATAAAAAATCTGTTACATTTCGTATGAAGCCAAGTTAAAGTCTCGATTATTGCACCTGATGTTAGTGTGTTAAAATCTAATTCCTCAGGTTCAGATGGGAATTATCGTCATTTCATATTGTTCGTGTTTGGATAATTATATATTAAGCTTTTCAATATTAGACTATGTGAAGAACATTCATTTTTTTAGGCAAATTTATAAAATTATACATATAATACGTAATACTATACAAGGTTTTAGCTACTCTCTAATTATTTTTATAAAACAAATTTAGTATGAAAAGAGGTTAAGTATATGATTAATAAAATAGGGGACATTGTCGCTAATCCTAAGATGCGTTGGTTAACTATTTTTGTCTGGGTGATTTTTATTGGAGTCTTTTCTATTATCTGGCCACAAGTCAATGAAACTGAAACTACAGATAATCAATTATTACCTAAAAATGCTATGTCAGTTGAGGGAAATCAAATTGTGAATGAGGAATTTTCAGATGATATTGGAATTCCTTTATTATTAGTTTGGCATAATGATGAAAAGTTGCAGTTAAAGGAAATTGAAATGATCCAACAACTATATAGTTCTCTTGATAAAAATCCCGTTAGTGAACAGAGTTTTGTTCCTCCGTTTGGTAAAATGCCAGCGGAAGTATTGTTAGAAAGTATATCAGAAGATGGCAAGGCACTATTAACACCTATCTTTTTCAAGTCTGAAGCATCGACAAAAGATTTACAGACAGGATTAAATGAATTGGAAAAGGTGATTCGAACTAGTCTTGGAGACGAAGTATTAGACACAAACCTAGATGGGAAAAATTTAAAAGTCCGTTTTTCTGGGCCAGTGGGGATTCAAACAGACGCAGTTTCATTATTTAGTAATTCGGATGTGACACTGTTAATTGCTACTGTTTTGTTTGTGTTTATTTTACTTATTGTATTGTACCGATCACCGATTCTAGCACTTGTTCCTCTTATTGCGGTAGGAATTGTTTATGGGCTAATCAGTCCATTATTGGGTTTTTTAGCAGACAAAGGTTGGATCATTGTTGATGGGCAGACTATTTCAATTATGACTGTTCTTTTATTCGGTGCAGGTACAGATTATTGTCTGTTTCTAATTTCAAGATATCGCGATGAATTAAAAAAACATGAGGATAAATATGTTGCTTTAAATAACGCATTAACAGGTACTGGCGGAGCGATAATGATGAGCTCAATGACTACTGTGATTGGTATGTTATCTTTGGGATTAGCTTATTATGCTTCATACGATCGGTTCGCAATACCTTTTAGTTTGTCAATATTCCTAATGGGAATTGCAGCGCTAACATTGTTGCCAGCAATATTAGCTCTGTTAGGTCGAATTGCATTTATCCCATTTATCCCCAGAACTGAGGAAATGATAGTCGAATTAGAAAAAAGTAAAAGGAAAAAGTTACGTCGTGCAAAACCAGCACACCGTTTTGGAAAAAAGGTTGGGAAGTTGGTTACTGAAAGGCCATGGATGATTATTGTATGTACTACAATTTTGTTAGGTTCTTTGGCAGCACTTGTGCCAAAAATGCAATTTACTTATGGTTTGATTGACTCATTTCCTGCAGATATGCCATCAAGAGAGGGGTTTACATTAATTGCGGAACATTATCCTCCCGGGGAAATTGCTCCGGTTAAATTGATTGTTGACTCTAAGGGAGAAGATTTCTCTTTAGAGACAGTGCTAAAAAATCATCCATTAGTAGAAACAGTTGAGCAAGTGCAACAAGGAAAGAAAAATGAAAATCTTCAATTATGGGAATTCACTTTAAATGTTAATCCTTATTCAACAGAAGCTGTTTCGAGTATCGCGGATTTTAAACAATTAACGATTGATAAACTGAATGAAGCAGAAATATCTGGAGAAAATGACTCGGTTTGGTTGACTGGAGAAACAGCTACGTTGTTTGATACCGATCAAATTACTAATAGAGATCAAAACATTATAATCCCTGTTCTGTTAATTGTCATAGCGATACTTTTATTCGTATATTTAAAGTCTGTTATTGCAACAATCTATTTACTTGTAACAGTGTTATTATCCTATTTCTCTGCCTTAGGTTTAGGTTGGGTTTTTCTGCATTATGGATTCGGAGTACAGGAAATTCAAGGGTTAATTCCTCTTTATGCATTTGTATTTCTAGTTGTACTTGGAGAGGATTATAATATATTTTTAGTGTCGAGAATTTAGCAGAAACGGAAAACAATGTCTTTACAAAAAGCTGTTGCTGAAAGTGTTGCGGAAACGGGAAGTGTGATTAGTTCAGCTGGTTTAATTTTAGCTGGAACATTCTCTGTACTTACTGTAATGCCGTTACAAATATTGGTTCACTTTGGTGCAATCACAGCGATTGGGATATTATTAGATACGTTTATTGTTAGACCATTATTAGTTCCAGCAATAACAACCGTTTTAGGACGCTTTGCTTTCTGGCCGGGGAGATATTGGAAGGTAGATGAACAAATTAGTTATAATGACTATGTGAAAGAGAAGGGAAATATTTCGTGAAAGACGAAAATAAAAAAACCGCAGTCAGGAAAATTAATGTTTTTTCCAGATTGCGGTTTATTTTTAATAATAAGGTGAAATTAATAGATAAACAACAACACCTGTAATACTGACATATAACCAAATTGGCATCGTCCAACGTGCAATTCTTCGATGTTGTTTTTTTTGCATGTTTAGTCCTTTAGCTAATGTAAATAATGATAACGGCAAAAGGATTGTGGATAAGAAAATATGTGAAATCAAAACGAAATAATAAACGTATTTTAAAAATCCATCTCCACCATAACTAGTTGATCCGGCTAGAGAATGATATGTGAGATACGTAATTAAAAATAAAAAAGTTGAACTAAATGCTGCTAGAATAAAATTACGGTGCGCTTTTATGTTGCCCTTCATAATCGTGATGAGTGCTCCAATAAGAAAGAGAAAAGCAATGCCGTTTAAAATTGCGTTAATAAGTGGTAGTACAGATAAATCCATTCCAAAAATTGTATTTGTTGTACTGCGTGGAATATAGTTGATGGATAAAATTAAAATGACAGCAACAACTGATAATCCCCAAATTAGCGGAGAATAGTTCCGTTGCTTAATATTATTTGAATCAGTGCTCATTATATCCCTTCTTTCTATTTATATAATAGGAAAGAACTGATGATAATACAATTAAAATCAACCAGTTCACCAATTTGACGAATTTAAAGAGGGCGTTTCTTAATGAATGAATAAAAAGGGAAAGGTTGGTAATTAGTTTTAACTAAAGTTAGTTAACAGTATAAAATAACCAAGTCGATTTTAGATTATGAAAAAATATATTGAGAAATAATGTAATGTCTATCATAATAGAGGTACGTATTAATAATGATGACAAAGTAACTAAATCAGGGGTGAATAAATTGAAGAAACCTGGCCGTAATGATCCATGCTCGTGTGGTAGTGGAAAAAAATACCGAAAATGTTGTGGGAAGTCTAATGTGATTCCATTTAAACGGATAGACCATAATCATGAGCTAAAAAAATTGCATGATGATTTATTTCTTTTTGCAATTGGAAATTACAAAGAGGAAATTGATGTAGCAATGGACGAGTATGTCCAGATAAATAACGTATTTGGTGAAAAAGTTGATGTAGATACGTATGTGAATTTACTAGTCGCATGGATTATTTATAATGAGCCGATTATTGGCGATAATACAGCTTTTGAACTATTTTATGAACAAAACAAAGATAGTGTTAAAAATAAAAAAGTGCAACAAGTTTTTTCATCATGGGAAAGAGCGATCTCTTCCGTATTCCAAATTAAGGATATGACACCAAATAATAAAGAGCTATTATTAGTGGAGGATTTACTATCAGGTGACATGTATGAAATTGAATATAAAAACCATGGTTGCAATGAATGGGATTATTTAATTGGAACAATAGTGCCTTTCATGGATTTTTATAAATTTACATATGTTATTACAAATATTAAGACTGAATATGAACCGATTATTAATGAAATTATTAGTCAATATGATTTAGATTTTTGTCCGATAACTGATTTGTATCCTATTTTGTTGGCTGATTTAATTAATCCTGATGATGACGATGAGCTAGAGTGGCTTAATTATCAACATGCGAAAGTGGCTGAACTATTTGCCTATCATATGGATAAAAAAGGCCTTGATGAAGAATTGATTTATGTCGGCTTACTGTTTTGGAATAATTATTGTTTAAAACATCATCCATATGTTAAAAAAGAGTCGACGTATGTTGCGGCATTAGATTATTTTGTAAATAAGCAATTAGTAGAAGGTGCTAATAAAGTATCGCAATCGGAATTAGCTAAGGAGTATGATGTAGCGCCAGCGACGATATCAAATTATTACCGTCGCTTCGTTGACGAGTTGCATAATTAGTATTTATAGTTAGGGAATGTTTTGTTATAGAGTCTGTGGATTATATGTTATCCATAGGCTTCTTATGGCAGTAATCAATTATTTTTATTCCATTTTTATAAATTGGCGGATTTTATTGCAACATACTTGAATGTTAAACCTTAACATCACTAAGCTCCCACGCATTATCATCACTCGAAATCAATGTCATCGACGTTTTGAATCGATTGGGCATCAAAAACTAATCGGAGCTCTTCATCACCTTCGAACGTTTTACCATCATGTTCAACTTTATATTGAACACGTGCGTTAAGAATTGTTTGAAATTCATCTAATTGGAAAATTTCATAACGAGTGTTGGAAGCCGTATCTATATGTTGGTCGATAGAATTAGTATATTCATCGTGTTTGTTTTTTATTTGTAATCCTGTAATTGTTTGCTCTTCATTAAGCATTAATGTTACGTAAAACTGGGAGGATAACTTTGTTAAAATAGTATTATTCGATAAGTATGGTGACATGGCAGATGTTTCATCTTCTGATTTCTTCATCGCTTCTACTTGTATCACATATTTACCTTCTTTTAAATCAATTGGCTTCCTATCCATAAAATATCACTCCGTTTTTAATGTTTAAATTCAGTTTTTCATTATAAGTACAATAAAGTGTAAAGCACTAGCGAGGGATTTGCTTCCGGTACCTAATGTTTTTTTGAAAAAACAATACTAATTATTACATTCTATGACATTTGTCATATAAAAATGATGACATATGAGTCTACCGAATTGTTGGATTTCCGTTTATTATACATGGTACATACATAATTTCAATACGGGAGGACCATATGTTTAAGGAAAAAACAAAAGCATTACATAAAAGTGTTACACCATATACGAAGGCAAATAATAAAAAAAGTTATCTTCAATTAGTGAATACATTACTTCCGCTCGTTGTTTTATGGGGGTTAAGCTACGCTAGTTTACAAATTTCAGTTTGGTTAACGATTTTATTTGCTATTATTGGATCGGGTTTTGTTATACGGACATTCATTATTTTTCATGATTGCACGCACGGTTCATTTTTTCATAATAAGAGAAAGAATGATTTTATTGGTACGGTGACAGGGATCATTACGCTATTTCCCTATGAAAAGTGGAAAAGGGAGCATGCGATTCACCACGCATCGAGTTCTAATTTAGATAAACGGGGTATTGGAGATATTTGGGTGATGACAATCGAAGAATATACGGCAGCTTCTAAATGGGAACGGTTGAAATATCGATTGTATCGGAATCCTATTATTATGTTCGGTTTAGGTCCTTTATATCTTGTGCTCGTTTCGAATCGTATAAATCAAAAAGATGCCCGCCCAAAAGAAAAACGTAATACGTATGTAACGAATATAAGTATTGTTATTCTATACGGTATTATGATTTATTTAATTGGTTGGAAAGCATTTTTGCTCGTGCAAGGAATTATGATGTATGTCGCAGCTGTCCTCGGAATTTGGTTGTTTTATATACAACATACGTTTGAAGATTCCTATTTTGAAGAAGATTCAGAGTGGCATTATGTAAAAGCGGCTGTCGAAGGAAGTTCATACTATGAGTTACCACGTTTGTTGCAGTGGTTAACAGGAAATATCGGGTTTCATCATGTGCATCATCTCGCACCGCGAATTCCTAATTATCATTTAGAGGAGGCACATAATACGACTCCACCGCTACATCAGGCTACGACAATCACATTGTTGACAAGTTTGGATTCGTTACGATACCGTTTATATGATCCTGATAATAAAACGTTTGTTACATTTGGTGACGTTAAACATTTCGTGAATAAACCTAAAGCAGATCGGAAATACACGAGAGTAAATCGAAGTGAAACGAGTATTTGAAGGTAAACAGCACGGGAAATATCTCAATGCAAAAATTTAATAATTCAATTGCAACCGTCTAGATGATAGGCGGTTGTATTATTATTTTTGTATAACAAGGTGTTAGCCACTTTACAAAAATTCGAGTAAAGTTAATAAACTATATGTGCAAGATCGGTACAACAGTTTAGACGGATTAGTCGCAACAACATTTTGATTGCCATCTAAAACATTGGAAAAGAGATAGATTAACGAGATTAACAAATTGAATATTTTTTCACCAGTAAAATAGATAAAGTATTCCTTTCTGTTTAATGGTACAATATATAGAAATTGAAGGTGATATAAGTGCATCGTTGGTATAGTATTTTTCCTAAATATCCTTGGCTAAGCATTTACACTTGGGTAATTTTATGTTTATTACCATTTTTCTTTATATTTAAATCATCATCTCCATTTGAAATTGCGGTTGGAATTATTTTGTTAATGTTGTTTTTTATTTGTTATCGTTTTTCCTTTAAATCAAAGAGTGGTCTTGTCTATATGTGGCTTAGTTTTGAAATAATTATTAATGCTGTGATGACATTACTGTTTGGATTCGTTTATTTTGCATTATTTACCGCATTCTTTATCGGTAATATTAGAAGTACGACAGGATTTTTTATTATGTATGGTTTACATATTGCATCAACAATTGGAGTCCTTATTGCTGGTTTTTTTCTAAATATCGAGTTGTTTTTACCCCAATTACATTTTATTATTATTTCATTAATTGGAACTGTCTTATTGCCATTTCATTTATTTTATCAAAACCGCCGCAAAAATTTAGAGGGCCAATTAGAAGTAGCAAATGAGAAGATATCCGAATTAATTATTTACAAAGAACGCCAACGTATTGCAAGAGATTTGCACGATACATTAGGACATAAATTATCATTGATAGGGTTGAAAAGTGATCTAGCAGGTAAACTCGTCACATTAGATCCAACTAGTGCGGAACAGGAGTTAACGGACATTCGTAACACAGCTAGTGCCGCATTAAAAGAAGTGCGTGAACTAGTGTCTGATATGCGTTCGACGAATGTTAAAAGAGAATTATTACGGGTAAAACAAATTTTAACAGCTGCTGAAATTGAGCTCATTATTCATGGTAATCCAGATTTCGCAAATGAATCACCACTCATAGAAAATGTGTTAGGCATGTGTATGAAAGAAGCTGTCACAAATGTAGTCAAACATAGTTATGCTAAAATGTGTGAAATTACATTTTTACATAAAGATGATTCGTTTGAAATTGAAGTGAAAGATGATGGGATAGGAATACCAGGCAAGGTCAATCAATTACCCGGAAGTGGGCTTATCGGCATGCAGGAGAGATTAGAATTTGTAAATGGTAACTTATTCGTAACAAGGCATCACGGAACATCATTGACAATAAGCGTACCAGCAGTAATTAAACAAGTTATGCGGGAGGAGTAAAATGATTAAAATTGTTATTGCTGAAGATCAAGGAATGTTACTCGGTGCACTCGGTTCGTTACTTAATATGGAAGAAGACTTTGAAGTAATCGGAATGGCGAAAAATGGCGAGGAAGCGGTTGAACTTGTACGTTCATTAAATCCGGATATTTGTATTATGGATATAGAGATGCCAGTGAAAACAGGATTAACAGCCGCTGAAGAACTAAGAGATCATCCTTGTAAAATCGTCATTTTGACAACTTTCGCAAGGGCGGGATATTTTGAACGAGCGCGTCAAGCTGGCGTGCGTGGTTATTTGTTAAAAGATAGTCCGATTGAAGAATTAGCGGAATCAATCAGATTAATTATAGAAGGTCGCCGAATTTATTCACCAGAATTAATTGACATTATTTATGAACACGAGGAAGCAACGGAAAACCCATTAACTACTCGGGAAAGTGAGGTTCTCCAACTCGTATCGGAAGGTAAATCGACAAAAGAAATTGCGAAACAATTATATTTATCGCATGGAACAGTTCGCAATTACATATCAATCATTTTAGAAAAATTAAATGTGAAAAATCGAATCGAAGCTATTTCGCGTTTCAAAGACATGGGATGGTTTAAGTGAATGAGTTCATGTGGTGGATATTTCTAGTTCCAAAGACATGGGTTGGTTTAAATGATTGAATTCGTGCGGTGGATATTACTAGTTTCAAAGACCTGGGTTGGTTTAAATGATTGAATTCGTGCGGTGGATATTTCTAGTTCCAAAGACTTGGGTTGGTTTAATGGATTGAATTCATGTGGTGGATATTTCGTGTCGAATTATTGTAGCGGGTAGAAATGAGATTAGTAATGATTACTTGGAAGGAATCGGGTTTACCTATTGTTTTATATATGATGGGTCAATCAGAGAATTGTCGGGTGTACATACTTGCCGTGCCGTTAAAATAAATTTCTAATTGAAAAAGATTGTAGTGTTTATGTTGTTTTAAAATCGGAAAAAATAGGATAACAGGATAGCATAATTTAATAGTTTATGTTCGCTACCCTGTATGGAAGTGTACGTTATCCTTAATTTTTTTTATTGAAAAAAGGTGACGTTTGATATCATGATGCGGGATTGGTTATGATTTTTCGTCAATCATTTGCAAATCTTTTTGGATAATTCTACTCGTATGATAACTATGTAAAATCATGCCTAAAATGACGATGAAAATCCCTATCCATGCCATTGTAGTTGGTAGAACAATTGATAGAATAAGAATTTCTCCGATTAAAGCAAAAAGCACTTCCATCGATTGTGTTGCTTCTACTGCAGCAATTTTTTGCATATTCCCCCGAACCATATCGGTCGCCATAAAAAATAAGACCGTTGCGATAACTCCCGAAGAAATTGCAACTAATAGTGATTGGAAAGTTTGCCCGATACTCGGAGGCCCAACAGTCATAAGGCCATAGATGGATAACCCAATCCACAGCGGTAAACTTGCCAACGTCATGCCAAAAACTCGCTCATAAGCGTCGAGCCTCCCAGCACATACGTCCATCATTTTACGATTCCCTAACGGATAGGCGAACGAAGCAACCAATACCGGAACGACTCCAAGTAACACATTTTCAATTGAAATTTGTTGTGCATGTTCAAATTGCATAAGAAAAATACCAAGTAAGATTAAGAGTGACATCGTTAAACTTCTCCACGGTACTTTTCCTTGAATTTCGATAGTACCATCATCCGTTTGAATCGATTCAAAAAATAAAGGCGAAAGTAGAGCCCCAGAAATAATCGTTATCTGCCACGTACCAGCAATGAGCCAACCAGGTGAATAAGCTGCGGCAATACAAATCGGCCCATAGAATAATCCAAATCCTACAAAGCTCCAGATAAACCATTCACGGGGTTGTTGTTTAATTTCATTAAAAAGTTTGCGCATGTTTTTACGATAGAACACGATAATAAAGAGAAATGGAACCATAAAAAAATAGCGCAATGAAGCACTCCAAATCCAGCTACCACCACCTAATTCCATCGATGCGTTTAAGACGAACGTAAAAGCAAAAAAGAAAGCTGCAAAAATCCCCAATATAATTGGTCGAATGATCATCACCTCGTTCTTAATCGACTATCTTCATCTATATTCAATTAAATTAAATGATGTTCCTGAGCTAATAAATAATGGCCTTGTTTATGTGTAAATATAAATTATTTAACGACAAATTTCTTCAAATTACATCCATGTTAATTATAAATTTTATACAATTATATGGACTTAATCAAAAGGTAACTCACTACTGGAAACTACCGAGGTGTTTTTTTCGAAAAGTAGATAACTATTTTTACTGTTAAATAAAACTCTTTAAGTCTAAACGCAAGTCTATATGAATCGTGCTTAATTCTATAAAAATCGTGATCGTTCTTCATCTGTTGGTATTTTACACTGATGATTAATCCCAAACCATTTATAACGGTATTTTGCAATTAAGTTATAACCAATGTCCCGAAGTGGCTTAGGTATAATTAAAAAGGAATAAAACAACTTCCATATCCCACGTAAATGTTTACAAATCCGTAATGCAGCAGATGATTTAACATACGCACGATTTTTATCAATTAATACAATACTATCGATGTGGGTTGTAACGTTGTATTGTTTTAACAACTGTTCACCGATTTCGCTCTGTAATGATGCAAACTTAAATAAACCATTCGGATCTCTTTTTATAATAAATTGCACACTTTTATTACAAAAGTTACAATCGCCATCGAATAATACAATGTTATTCATTTTTGTCACCATTTTCATTTTTTTAAGCAACCACTTATTCCAATTATCAGTAGTTGAATTAGGAATAATCCGATGTAACAAATAAAATTATTTTCCGGGAAATAACTGCATCCTCTAGTAGACATCATATTATACTTTTATGGGAAATGATAGAACTTAGAGCTGAGTTTCCAACATTTATTCATTTTTTGATGGATCGGTAATGTTCGTTTTCGTCAACTATGATTTTAATATAAATGACAACGCGGGTGTCTGATTCGTTCCCTTCGTGGCGAAAATCATGTCTGAAGGTAACGCAAGTGTTGGATTCGTTCCCTTCGTGGCGAAAATCTCGTCTGAAGGTAACGCAAATGTGTGATTCGTTCCCTTCGTGGCGAAAATCTCGTCTGAAGGTAACGCAAATGTGTGATTCGTTCCCTTCGTGAGGAAAAATCCGTCTGAAGGAAACGCAAATGTGTGATTCGTTCCCTTCGTGAGGGAAAATCCGTCTGAAGGTAACGCAAGTGCTCGATTCGTTCCCTTCGTGGCGAAAATCTCGTCAGAAGGTAACGCAAGTGTGTGATTCGTTCCCTTCGTGAGGAAAAATCTGTCAAGTCCATATTTATGTGTAAATTCAGATTTTCCCTTATGCATGTTTTTAACTAATTTGAGTGTATATATGAATTTATTAATTGTGTGGGGCTAGCCCCACACAATTAATAAATTTTGCGTTTCATTCAACCATGGGGTCATGCTAAAATAAATTTGGTTTTCTTGTTTGTTCTTCATCATAATCCATTAAAATAGACCCTATCATGCGATACGCTGAGTTTTGATGTGGAAATATCTTAATGATTTTTTCCCGTACTCTTATAGTTTGATTTATACGCTCTAAAGCATTTGTGCTACGAATATATCTGTGCCTTCTTTCGGACTCATTCATGTATTGAATTGAGTCCTCAAAACCAGATTCTAATGTCTGTATAGCCTTTTCAAATCTCTTTTCATCACCATATTTATCGATAAATTGGTTTTTTAAATCTCTTGCCCGAGCAGGATGAATTTCATTATAAATCATTTTCAAATCATTTCTAGCATCCTTGGAGTTTTTACGTGGCATATTGGTGATGATATTTCTTTTAAAATGAACAACACAACGCTGCCAGGATGTCGACAGAAACTCTGTTTCTATCGCTTTTTTCAAGCCCTTATGTGCATCTGATATAACTAATCTAGGGGAATTCAATCCTCTTCTTTTTAGATCACTAATAAAGTTTCGCCAAGTATCATAACTTTCTTCCTTATCAATTTTAAACCCAAGAATTACTCTCTTTCCTTTATCCGTAAGACCTTTAGCGATGTAAACCGCATTAGGTACAACTCGATTTCCATCGCGCACCTTGATATACATCGCATCAAAGAAAACATAAGGACAGTCATCTATAGACGATAAATTCCTTGTATTCCATGCCTCAACTTCTTCATGAAGTGATTCAGTCAGAGTTGAGACCATTGATTTAGATACAGATTCACCACATAACTTTTCAACAATCTTGGTTACCTTTCTAGTAGAAACACCATTTACGACCATTTCTAACATAGCTAATATAAGACTTTTTTCTACACGCTGATATTTTTCGAAGACGCTGGTACTAAAATCGCCGTTACGTGTACGAGGTACACGCAAGGTAACTCTTCCGACATTCATCAATAACTCCCGTTCATAAAATCCATTCCTATAATCCATTCGGTCTTCAGAGCGTTCATTAGGAGCAACTTTAAGATAGTCATCACGTTCTTTTTTCATATACTCATTCAAGAGAATCACTAGCGTAGACTTAAGTACCTCATCAATATTAGCTTCCATCAATTCAGCTTTTAATTCTTCAAAATTTAAGGTAAAATGTAGTTGGGTCATTTTTAATTCCTCCTTTGTTTTTGTGGTTAAAAACATTGTATCATAAGGAATTAAAATGGCCTTTTTTTAAAAGATTTACTTTTGCCTTTTACACAATTATATGGACATAATCAGAATTTGTCTCTGAAGGTAACGCAAATGGTTGATTCGTTCCCTTCGTTGGAGAATTTGTCTCTGAAGGTAACGCAAGTGTTGGATTCGTTCCCTTCGTTGTGAAAATCTCGTCTGAAGGTAACGCAAGTGTTGGATTCGTTCCCTTCGTTGTGAAAATCTCGTCTGAAGGTAACGCAAATGTGTGATTCGTTCCCTTCGTGAGGAAAAATCCGTCTGAAGGTAACGCAAGTGTTGGATTCGTTCCCTTCGTGGTGAAAATCTCGTCTGAAGGTAACGCATGCATCACCTGACCCGCTCCTTTATTAATCAAAAGGTACACATACTTTAATGAAATCCAAAAAATGCGGGTGATTTTTACAAACAACATGTATAATCATATATAGTAGCTAGTTATTTAAAACATGTTATTTTTGTGGAGGTGGATGATATTAAAACGAGTAAAGTAGTTTTGCTTTCGAAAAGGCCAAAAGGATTGCCAGATAGTTCAACATTTCAATTAGTTGAAAGGGATATTCCCGAACTGAAAGACGGTGAAGTGCTTATTCAATCGTTATATTTATCCGTAGATCCTTATATGAGAGGCCGAATGAGTGCGGCAAAATCTTATGCTGAACCTTTTCAAGTTGGAGAGCCGTTAACTGGTGGAATTGTTGGTAAAGTGGTGAAGTCAAAAGCGGCAAATTTAGCTGAGGGAGATTATGTTACTGCACGTTTAGATTGGGCTGAATATAACGTTGTACATGAAAACAAATTGAGAAAAATCAATCCGGAATTAGCGCCAATTACGACAGCTTTGTATGTGTTAGGTATGCCTGGGCTGACTGCTTATTTTGGGTTGCTTGATATTGGACAACCAAAAAAGGGTGAAACAGTAGTCATCTCCGGTGCGGCCGGTGCCGTCGGAATGATAGTAGGACAAATTGCAAAATTAAAAGGCTGCCGTGTCGTTGGAATTGCAGGTTCTGAAGAAAAAATTGCTTATTTAAAAAACAAATTAGGATTCGATGCCGTAATTAATTACAAAACGACAGAAAATATAAGTGAAGAATTAGCAGCTGTCTGCCCTGATGGTATCGATGTTTATTATGATAATGTTGGTGGAACTATTACTGATGCGGTGATTTTTCAAATGAATTTTCACGCGCGTGTCGTTATCTGTGGTCAAATTGCACATTACAACGATACAAAAATGGGGATGGGGCCACGGTTTTTACCGTATGTTTTAACGAGAAGTATATTAATAAAAGGATTTATCGTTGGAAATTATGCTGATCGGATAGAGGAAGGACGGAAAGAACTCGCCGAATGGTTGAAACAAGGAAAAATAACATACGAAGAAAATATCGTTACAGGGCTTGAAAATGCTCCAGATGCTTTCTTAGGGCTATTTCGTGGTGACAATTTAGGAAAACAATTAGTGAGAATTGAACATTGATGGAATTGCTTAACTCAAATAATGTGCCCGCTTCATACGAGCGGGCTTTTTTAATGATTAAGCATTGAATCTAATAACAATATTTAAAACTTACATCATATATTTATAGAACGCTAGTATACTCAGTCAGTAAAATAACATCCAAATAACCGCATATTATCTCAATTTGGACAAACTTTCACGTTCTATTCCAAAATCTCTGGGTTGCAATGGCATCAATAAATTCATCAATAAAATTAGGATTATCAGTCGCGAAAACGACACCTTCTAAGTTATTCCCTTTAGATGGCACTAATAAATTTTGTGCATCTGATGCGACTCCAATTGGCTTATAGTGTGTATAGGCAACGTTTATATAATATGATATATCTTGAATAAATTTATCCTCATGGTCTGAATCTCCACCAACAACATAAAGTGAATCTAGTAAATAAGGGCTTGAGGTAAAAAAGGTTTTATCTACTTCTAGCTTAGTTCCTTGGGCTCCTCTAACCGTTCCAAGTTTTTCATTTACAATATAAACGAACACTCCATTTTTCTTCAATTGTCTAATAACATTCATGACCTCTCGATCATCAAACCCATTATTAATGAGTACGCCAACTTTTTGTGTATAAGCATATGACGGAGAGTTGAAAATACTTAACGAAGGATAACTTGTCGATACCGGAACGTTCGTGCCTTTCGGTCGTTTTACTCCTACGTTATCTGCCACTAAGTTCGCCATTTCTTTATCAACGTTAACTAGAATATCAACAGCCTGTTGGCGAACAAACTTAAGTTTACAACTTCCAATTTGGTAACTTAAAGATTCGATTAAATGCTGCTTTTCAACTGGGGTCATACTGTTCCAAAATATTCTCGGCTGAGTATAGTAATCTGTGAATGATTTACTTCTAGCCCGAATTTTTCGTCCTTCAACTTTTTCGGGATAATGTTCATAACCACCTTCTTCAGGCGGTGTCGTATGAGGTGTGTTATCAGCCATGGAATTTTTATGGTACCATACTCGATCAACATCAATTCGATATCTCGCCAATCCTCTACGTTGATTATTATGTGCCGGACAAATCGATTGATTAATTGGCAGTTCCTGAAAGTTTGGTCCGAGACGATGAATGTGTGCTGGTAGATATGCTGCTAATCTACCTTGTAAAACTGGATCGTTAGAAAAATCTATTCCCGGTACGACATTTCCTGGACTAAACGTCGACTGTTCTAATTCGGCAAAATAATTATCGACGTTTTTATTTAACGTTAATTTACCAATGAACTCGACTGGAATTAATTCTTCCGGCCAAAACTTTGTAGGATCAAGAATATCGAAGTCATAATTGAATTCATCCTCTTGCGGAATTAATTGGACACCTAATTCATATTCAGGAAAAGCTCCGCGATTAATAGCCTCTCTTAAGTCTCTCCGGTGAAAATCTGGGTCGATCCCGCCAATTTTTTGTGCTTCATCTTGAAGTAATGCATGATCCCCTAGGACGGGTTTCCAAACAAATCTAACAAAAGTCGGAACCTGTTCTGCATTCACAAACAAGTACGTATTAATGGACCAGGCAGACATCATTCGATAGCTTCTTACGATACCATAGTCAGACATAATCCATAGGACCTGATGAAGTCCTTCTGGGTTATTGGCTACATAATCCCAAAATGTATCGTGGGCTCCAGATGCTGTTGGCATTTCATCACGTATGTTATTGAAATACGCATGCATGGCATCCGGGAATTTCATTGCATCATTATTAATGAGTACAGGATTATTGATTGTTGTTAAGTCATAATTTCCTGCTTCTGTATAAAATTTAGCCCCCCAACAGCGCATGTCTCTTGCTGTATCTTTTGAACCACGGCGCCCTTGTACAGTTGAAAACCGACTAAATACGGGGGTTTTTTGTCCAGCTTCCTGTAAAAAACAAGCCTCTGTGACATGGCTCATTGATTTATAACATTCAAATTCCCCATGTGCACCATAGCCCCTCGGATGAACGATTCTTTCGGGTATTTCTTCTTTTACAAAATGAGTCATCTTTTCTAAATAATCACGGTCTTCGCGCAGTGAAGGACCACGTGGACCTACTTTTAATTGGTCTTGGTCGTTTGATATTTTTCTACCTTCATTAGTAGTCATAGGCTTTCCAACATTTGAAATCCGATATTGATCTAACTGCCTTTGTTTAGCGTTTTTTCTGATAGGCTTTTGGTTTCTTGAAAACTTTTCGTCCAATGCATTTCCGCTCCTGTCTATATTTTTATTCATTAATAAGCATATGCCCGGATTTCAAAAGGGTAACTGATTTTCTGAAGTAAATTAAATATGTGGATGAAAATGGTGTGTAATCAATTGTGTTTATTAAAGAGGAATGGATTTATCTAATCGGATTCAACCAATAATGTCAATCACATTTTCTGTCGTAACCGTCATAATTCATGTATACTATAACTAATTAAATATTTTTGCTTTAAGGTGTCATTTGCTTAGGATTGCGATTTATTTATGCAAATGTTTCTGAGCAGACGTAAAAGGGGAAGCTTGGTGAAAATCCAACACGGTCCCGCCACTGTAATTAGTTAGAATAAACATAAGACCACGGAAGCATTGTGAGAGGGTAAATGTTTTGAAAGCTATGAGTCAGGAGACCTGTCTTAAAGTATAACGCCATTAACCTACGGGAGTTATAGGAGAGGTGTCTGTTTTGTTGGTTTAAAATTTGCTATCGCTAACATCCCGTTATAGGGGTGTTTTTTTATGTAGTAATGTGATGTTTAATGTGTGATTACTGCTTGCGAATTTGATAATTAGATACTACTCGTGTACAAATGGTGTTTTAAATTTTCCAAACCAAATTATATTTACATAAGAATAGCTCGTAGTTAATAAGATGATTTGACGTTATTTTGAAAGGGTAGAAAGTTTTGCAAAAGCAACATATGTCTCATAAACAAAAAATAAATATATCATTATTTTATATTGGACTGATTGTATTACTTTTTTCAACAGTTGTCGTTGCTGTGTCATTCGGTTCAGTACATATTGCGATCAAAGATGTATTGGTTATATTTTATAGTGGACTAACAGATAGTTCGCTGCCAGATAGGATAAATCCAAATTATCAAAATATCATTTTAAGTATTCGGTTACCACGCGTTGTGTTGGCAGGACTTGTTGGGGCGTCTTTAGCAATAACGGGTGCAGCTTTCCAAGGGTTATTACGTAATCCGCTAGCAGATCCTTACACGTTAGGTATTTCTTCGGGGGCGAGTGTCGGGGCAGTGATGACGATATTTTTTAGCATATCGTTACCGATTATCGGGCAGCTAACTTTACCGATTTTAAGTATTGTTTTTGCGTTTCTAACGATGCTAATTGTTATATTTTTTGCTCGGAAGTTAGATCGTTCTTTACGTGTTGAAACAATTATTTTAACAGGCATTGTTTTTAGTTCATTTTTAGGGGCGGTTATTTCGTTAATGATCGCGTTGACGGGTGAAGAGTTACGACAAATTATCGGTTGGTTACTCGGAAGTGTTTCGATGCGAGGGTGGAAATATGTGTTTATTTTATTACCCTTTTTCATCATCGGATCATTTTTATTAATGTTACAGGCGAATGAATTAAATGTCATGTCGTTTGGAGAAGAGCAGGCACAACATATTGGTGTGGCTGTTCAGAGTAAAAAAATGATGGTTATGGTTGCCGGTTCCATTTTGACAGGAGCCGCAGTTGCTGTTTCGGGAACGATCGGATTTGTCGGGTTAGTCATTCCACATTTTGTTCGGTTATTAATTGGTCCAAACCATCGGCATGTGTTACCCGCTTCGATTCTAGTGGGAGCTAGTTTTCTTATTTTAGCAGATTTAGTCGCACGAACGATTATTTCTCCAGCCGAGTTACCGATTGGAGTTATCACCGCATTAATCGGTGCGCCGATTTTTGGAGTTATTTTAATGAGACAGCGTTTGAAAGGATAGATTGCCATGATAAATGTGCATAATGTTTCTGGTGGATATGGGAACGGATTTCGTTTACAAAATATTGATTTTCAAGTCGAAAAAGGTGAGTTTTTTGGCATAATTGGCCCGAACGGAAGTGGGAAAACGACATTAGTTAAAATGATGAGTGGCATATTAGAAAGTGAGCATGGAACTGTGATGTTGCATGACCGTAAAATAGGAGAATTCAGACCAAAACAACTCGCACAGAAATTGGCTGTTTTGCCGCAATTAACGGAACAATCGTTTAGATTTACCGTCAAAGATACAGTTGCATTAGGAAGATATGCACACCAAACAGGATTATTCACAACTTTAACGGAAAAAGATGAACAAATAATCGCTAACGTTATGTCCCATACACATATCGCCGATTATGCAGATGCGACCATCGATCAATTATCGGGAGGGGAAAGACAACGAGTTTTTCTCGCACAAGCATTAGCTCAAGAACCCGAAGTTATTATTTTAGATGAACCGACAAATCACTTGGATCTAACTTATCAAAAAGAATTACTTGATTTATTAAATGCGTGGACAAATGATCGAGAATTAACTGTTATTGCAATTTTCCATGATTTAAATTTAGCCTCACTATATTGCGATCGACTTTTACTGCTAAATAAGGGGAGAGTCCATATATGTGATTTGCCTAATGAGGTCATTCAACATGAACATATATTAAAGGTTTACGGTACAGATGTTGAAAACTGCGCGCATCCAGCTATCCCAACATTACAAGTGATGTTAACACCGGAGCAACATCACGCCGATGAATTCCATTTTATATCGGAGGATTACTTGAAAATAACAGATCGTTTCATTGCGTTTGAACCGGATGTGCCATTAAAAACAGTTTCTACTAACCCTTTTAATCGTGGCAATGGATGGTATAAAAAATTTGTTAATCATTATATTGAAAGTGATATTCACTCGAGGGAAAATATATTAGTTGAAATGAATAATTTTCTAACGGAAAATAACTTTGATAAAAATGATACAGCCATCATGCTGACGACGGATATCGCGAATCGAGCAATCCGTATGGTTCAGCAAGATGGAATTAAGTTATTAGTTGTCGTGACAGCAAGTGCAGTCGATAGTTCTTCAGGTATAGAATATATGCATGATCGACAATGTGATGGAACAATTAATACGTGGATTTTTATTGAAGGAAAATTATTAGATTATGTTTTTACCCAAGCAATCGTAACAGCAACTGAAGCTAAAACGAGAGCACTGCAAGAAATGAATATCTTAGATCAAGCATCGAACACGCGCGCTACGGGAAATTCAACAGATAATATATTAATCGCAGCAACGCAAAGTAATATGGTAATCCAATCAGCAACTACTGCGTCATCTTTAGGTGCTCACATTGGTAAAGCTGTGTACGATTGTACATTAAAAGCATTACGTATGAAAGAGCACGAGGGATAATTTGGTTTAAGACGATTGCCTGGCTTGCCTCCTGGTTGGTGATTTTGCGGCTGAAGGTAACGGGGATGAGCGGGTGCGTTCCTTGGTTGGTGACTAAGCCACTGATGGTCATAAGTGAGCGACTTTCGTTCCCTTTGTTCGATGTTTTCCCGCTAACCGTAAGACGAATGGCACTCTTTTGTATCCGAATGTCACGTTTACTTCATTCGCAGACACAGTAGAGCGCCTTTACATAATTATCCATCGTTTTTTTAAGCGAAATACCATTAGTGTCGTATTTTTACCGGATACACTTTTATGGAACCTCGTATTCAAAGTTTCATATTCGTTGTCTTGTAAACCTGCGGTGAACATTCAACTTCAATTCAGAAATTAGAATTGCGGCTAAAATTAAGATGGCCCCGATTGTCATTCGAATCGTAATTAGTTCACTTAAAATAATGACCGAAAACAATGTTCCCCAAAGTGCTTCTGTTGATAAAATAATCGCAGCTTTTGTTTCAGAGACGAGTTTTTGTCCCGCTGTTTGTAATAAATAAGCGATTGTTGTTGAAAATACACCTAAATATACAACAGGTATAAGTGCGTTTGTTTCAACTGGCATAATAAGTTCGCCTTTAAATGTAATAACGATAATACCAATAATCGCAGCGGTTAATAGTTGAACTAAAGTGAGTTGGATAGGGTCTTCTCCTTTAACAAATATTGCTGTAAATACGATATGGAATGCAAACCCGATAGCGCATAAGAATGTGAGAAAATCTCCAAAATTAATCGTACCACTAATTTGTAAAGACATAAATCCGATTCCGGCTAATGCTAGGACAGCCCCGATTACCTCGGAAGTGTTTAATTTTTTTCTGTAAAATAAAAATGCAATTAATGGTACAATTACAACGTTAACAGCTGTTATAAAGGCATTTTTCGAAGGTGTCGTAAATTGTAAACCGACTGTTTGTAATGCGAAAGAAATATACAAAATTGTTCCAAGAAATGATCCTTTAAGGAACATTTTTTTACTAATTGATTTAAAACGATTAAAAAATACGACACTCAAAATAATACCACCGACTAAAAAACGAATCGCCATTGTTTGATAAGGTGTGTAGTACGTTAAGGCGACAGCGGTTGCAACGAAGCCGCTTCCCCATATAATTGCGGTAATAATTAAGCCAATTTCCCCATAGTATCTGTTCATTTATTCCTCCTGTATCATCCGATCAAAACTGTTTTATTTTTTATCTGTTCATTCTATTATAGAAGATGTAAGAACGAATCACAAAAAGAAATCATAACAGTAGAAATAATTTTATCAAAAATTCAAATAAGTGAGAGCCCGTTAAATAGAGAGAGGATAAAAGTCATGTATATACCAAACAACACAAAGGAATTCATTGAAATGGTGGCGAAACATGCGTGGCCAGCTAAAGTGCAGCAACAGTATCATCAATGGATATTACGAGCGAATGATGGTGTGACCAAGCGTGCGAATAGCGTCTATACAATTGGAAATATTCCTGAAGATGATAACTGGTTAGCAGAAATTGAATTGTTTTATAATGAAGCACATATTAGCCCTTGTTTCTATATTACTGAGCTATCACCATCTAATTTAGACCGGATATTATCGGATCGCAATTATGAAAAAGTAGCGTCTTTATCTATTTTATCAATCGAAAGTAAACAAATCATTGATCAAGTCGAAATGGACACGAATTTACGAGTGGAGCTAACCCCGGAAGTAACTTCAAGCTGGTTATCGTCATTTATAAAATTAGAAGGGCATAAATGGCAGGACGCTGATGCTTTTCAAACTATATTCCAAGGAATTCGTTTATCTAAAGCATTTGTTTCACTTCATCTCGCCGACGAGGTTGTGGCAGTTGCGACCATTGCAACTGAACGTGGATGGGGATATATAAGCAATGTCGTCGTTAACACCCAATTTCGACGTAGGGGCATCGCTACCCAATTATTTTTACATTTAGCGAAATGGGCTTTAAATAATAATGCGAAAACATTATTTATGCAAGTGTTGGCAGATAACGAGCCAGCCCTTCATTTATATTATAAACTGGGTTTTGAACAAATAGCAAAAAGTCATTACCGAATGAAAATGTGAAGTGCTTTTTCAGTTCTGTTTCTTTCGGCAAACGTTGCACGCATGCGGGGATATGAAAAGTATTTAACAATTTAATAACATTATTGTATAATAAGGTTTGGAAATAGTTAAATTGGGCCTATATAATCAGGGGAATAATTGAGTTGATCATTATTTTCTAATATATAGAAAGAAAATATTTAACTTCTGTTCTATTCACTTGCATTACATTTAAATGTCAGAACATTATATGTAAAGGGGTTGAATTCATATGGAAAAAGAAAAAATTATTAACTTTGCTTTAGTTGGAGTCGTTACCTTATTTATTATTGGTTTTGTTAGCTTAATTGTCGTCTTGCACGGTATGCAATAATATGTGAATAATATTATTACAGATATGACGTTAGTGAAAATATCACCATATTCGGTTAGGCGAACATGATGATGAAGAATCACTAGCGTCTTTTGTTTTTAATTATTAAATGTTATGCATTTCCTTCGGGTCAGGGCCTCGTCGCTTGTTCTGGTCTATTGAACTTATCTGTTTCATATCATCATCGGAGAGTTCAAAGTCAAATAAGTCGATGTTTTCAATAATTCGTTTAGGCGTAACTGATTTTGGAATGGCAATTGAATGCTCTTGTAAATGCCATCGTAAAACAATTTGGGCCGCAGTTTTATTATGTTTTTTTGCAAGGGATTGTATAACATCTTCATCTAACACTTCTTCTCCACGATAAAGCGGACTCCACGATTCGACGAAAATGTCGTGTTCTCTACAAAATTGCTTCATCTCTCGCTGTTGAAAATATGGGTGACATTCGATCTGATTAACAACAGGTTTAATTTCGCATTCCTTTAACAAATGATCTACATGTTCAATATCAAAATTACACACGCCTATTGCCCGGACTTTGCCATTTTTGTATAATGTTTCAAGTGCCTTATACGTATCGATATATTTGTTGAAATTCGGTGCTGGCCAGTGCACTAAATACAGATCTACGTAATCAAGTTGAAGCCGTTTTAAACTGTTATCAAAAGCCTGTAATGTTTCATTGTAACCGTGATGGCTATTCCAAACTTTCGTTGTAATAAAAAGTTCATCGCGGTCTACTTGACTCGCCTTAATTGCTTCACCTAAACCACTTTCATTACCATATAGTTGTGCCGTGTCAATGGAACGATAACCAGCGGCAAATGCGTGTTCCATCACTTCATTCATTTGATCATTTTCAATTTGGTATACACCGAATCCCAATTGTGGCATTTTTACACCGTTATGTAATGTAACATATTGCATGAATGTATCCTCCTGACAAATATATTTGATGTTAGCTTATCATATTTGAATTTATTTAACATCATATATTTACCATTTTAAAAAACTGCCGTTTAATTATCTTGATTTTTATTTTATGATAGATATATGAGAATGAATAGTCGACACGAATTTGGTGATAGATAAAAGTTAATGGATTAATGGTATCATCATTAATTTAACTAAGTATGTAAATAATATCATTAATCACGACACTTTTTGTAAATATGTTAAAATAGCATTATATGGTACAAACATTAATTAACGGAATAAAAGAACACAAAAAATAAATGATTTGATGAATAGGAGGGACAAGCTAAATGAAAGACTTATTCGACTTTATCGTTAAAAATATTAATAAAACGAAAGTATCTAATAAAAATAAACGTTTGATTTTAGAAGAAGTAGGCAAATTACGTTCATTCATTGTTGATGCACGACCCGCTCGAATTGCTATTGTTGGTAGAAGAGGCGCAGGAAAATCAAGTTTAATTAATGCGATGTTTGGTGAAGAAAGAGCGGAAGTAGGGCATACCAAATCACAAACAGGAATGGGAAAATGGTATGCGTTTGAAAATGAACTTGGCAGTATTGACATACTAGACACACGTGGATTGGGTGAATTTGAACGTCCAGAAGAAGCGGTGCAGACAGCTACGCCCTTAGAAGAGATAAAAAAGGCAGTTCAGGAGAAATGTCCGGACGTCGTGTTGTTTTTAAGTAAGGCGAAAGAAGTTGATGCACGTCTTGAGGAAGATTTACAACAATTAAAACAATTACGTGACATTATAAAAGAATACCATCACTATGATATTCCAGTTGTAGGAATTGTTACCCAGGTTGATGAGCTAGCCCCTTTATCAAATATTGATCCACCTTTTGATCATCCGGAAAAGCAAGCGAATATAAACGAAACGGTTACTATACTTTCGAAGAGAATATCAGAATTTATAGAGAAACCAGTAAAAGTAATTCCGGTAGCGGCGTATATGGAGTTTGAAAACGGGAAGCTCGTTTATGATCGACGTTGGAATATCGATCTGTTAGTTGATTTTTTGTTAACAGAGTTACCCCAGGAGGCTCAAGTGATTCTCGCTAAACTAACAAAAATAAATTCTGTTCAGAAAAAATTAGCACGGAAAATTGCGAGAAGCGTGATGGGGATAACTGGTTTAATCGGTGCGAGCCCAATTCCTATTGCAGATATGCCCGTAATAACAGGTTTGCAAATATCGCTCGTCGGTTCGATTGCGATTATTGGAGGGCAAAAATTAACACGAAAATCAATTGTTCAGTTTGCTGCCGCAATGGGGTTGAATGTAGGAGCAGGTTTGGCATTGCGTGAAATAGCTAGACAATTAGCAAAAATAATCCCCGGAGCAGGTAACCTCGTATCGGGAGCCGTAGCCACAGCTGGAACGTATGCAATAAGTGAGGCAGCGATTACGTATTATATTGATCGGAAATCTGAAGAAGAAGCCAAGCAAATTTTTGAAAAAGAATTGAAAAAACAACGAATAAAAAGCAATTAACAGAAATACTAACTTGTTCGGATTCATGATGAATGGAGGCTTATATATGTATGAAAAGCGATATGGACGTTTAAATGATGTATTACAAGAAATGAATTGCGAGTGGGCGTTTATTGTATCACCGGTTCACATTCATTACTACAGTGGATTTCAATCCGATCCACATGAACGTTTTTTTGCGTTGCTTTTTGATACGAACAAAAATAGAACATATTTATTTTTACCAGAACTCGATTATGAAAAAGCTAAACTACGTGCAAATGTTGATGACATTATCCCAGTTTCTGATACGGATGATGGGTATGAAGTCGTTAAACAAACAATTGGAACAGACGTAAAATCAGTTGCAATTGAAAAAAACGTCATGACTGTTTTCAATTTAGAACAACTGAGGTCGACGTTTTCAAATATCAAAATTGAAAGTATCGATTCCTTTATTGCGAAGGAACGTATGCGTAAAAGTAAGGCTGAAATTGAACAAACAAAAAAGGCGATTGAAATAACGGAACAAGGATTAGCCCATATCGTTAACTTTGTTCAAGTAGGCATGACAGAAATTGAAATTAAAATGGAACTGGAGTTTTATTTACAATCTTTAGGTGCAGAGAAGATGGCTTTCGACACGCTTGTGTTAACAGGTGAAAACTCTGCGTTACCTCACGGTGTATCTGGATTACGCAAAGTACAAAAAGGTGATTTTCTACTATTTGATTTTGGTGTAACAGTAAATGGATATCATTCGGATATTACTCGCACCTTTATTATCGATAGTGGTACGCAAGAACAACAAAATATTTATGAAACTGTAAAGGAAGCAAATGAGCGAGCGATTCAGGCGGCTAAAGAAGGAAATCAGGTAAAACATATCGATATAGTTGCGAGAGAATATATTGAATCACACAATTATGGGAAGTTTTTTACCCATCGGACCGGCCATGGATTAGGTTTAGAAGTTCATGAGGAACCGTCAATACATGCTAAAAATGAATTAGTAATTAGTAAAGGGATGTTATTTACGATTGAACCGGGAATATATATTCCTAGTATCGGCGGGGTTCGAATTGAAGATAATATTTATATTAATGAAACTGGACAAACAGAAGTTTTAACTACTTATAGTAAGGCATTAACTTATATAGAAGGATAAACTAAAGGAGGCATTAACTTGGTAACAATTGAAGATTTTCAAAAAATTGATATGAGAGTTGGAACGGTGATTGAGGCTGAAGATTTCCCTGAAGCAAGAACCCCAGCAATTAAATTGAAAATTGACTTTGGAGAGCTCGGAATTAAGCAGTCATCTGCACAAATTACCACCCGTTATACACCTGAACAAATGGTAGGGAGACAAGTCGCAGCAGTTGTTAATTTCCCGCCAATGCGTATTGCAGGATTCAAGTCGGAAGTATTGGTCCTAGGTGGAATTCCAGGTGACGGCGATGTTGTTTTATTAAAACCGGATGAAGAAGTTGAGAACGGATCACCTATCTCATAGGCCAGTAAACAAATAAGTTTATTTTATTGAGAACTAAATGATATGATAAAAGTATTAAGAGGAGGGGTTAATAATGTCAGAAATTTTAAAAGGCGACCATAAATTTTACATTGGTGAAGATGAACATGACCCGATTGCTGAAATTACGTATAAAGATAAAGATGAAAACACGATAATTGCAGATCATACGTATGTTTCTGAACAGTTACGAGGACAAGGGATTGCAGGTAAATTATTTAATGAACTAATCACATTTGCTAAAGAAGAAAATAAAAAAATCATTCCATTATGCTCTTATGTAAAAGTAAAAATGGAAGGATCCCCTGAATACGAAGAGTTAATTGGTAAATAAATTTACAGTTTTTCGCATAATAGTTATGACTAAGTAAAAACATCCTAATAACTAGGATGTTTTTTCATTAAATACTTTTGAAATTATCGTTGGGAAATGATGGGAAGAAGTCTTCGTAGTTCTCTCTAAACTTCATCCGTGTTACGGTTTTTTCACACAATCAAATTAGCTTGCGTCTACAACTTTTGAAATTTGCGATACTTGTAGTCGGTAGAGCGTTCTTGTGCGTACAACTTTTGAAATTTGCGATACTTGTAGTCGGTAGAGCGTTCTTGTGCGTACAACTTTTGAAATTTTCGATACTTGTAGACGGTAGAGCGTTCTTGCGCGTACAACTTTCGAAAATTGCGATACTTGTAGTCGGTAGGGTGTTCTTGCGCCTACAACTTTCAAGATTTGCGATACTTGTATTCGGTAGCGTTCTAGCGCTTACAACTTTCGCGATTTTTCATACTTGTAGTGCTGATTTCTAATGAGTAAAAGTCAACATTATCCTTACCTGCTAACATGTTATTTCATTTGGTTCCATAAAATTATCCATAGAAGCCGTTAAAACAAAATTCCCTAATTGAAAAAAATAATGATTTCTGTAGAATCATAAATCCCTATCCGCTTATTCAAATATTTAGTAGGTTATTGTTCTTAGGTTTCCTTTTCACTTCGATATTCAAGAATATCACCAGGTTGACATTGTAACGTCTCACAAATAGCCTCTAAAGTTGATAATCGAATTGCTTTTGCTTTCCCGTTTTTTAAAATAGAAATGTTAGCCATAGTGATTCCGACTCTTTCGGATAGTTCTGTTACACTCATTTTTCTCTTCGCTAACATTACATCAATATTAATTATAATTGCCACTGTTTTCACCTCAGACCGTCAAATCATTTTCTGACTTTATTACCAAAGCGTTATTTAATAACCTTTGAAGAACCGCAGTAAAAACTGCAATAACAACAGAAGTAAAAGTAATTGTAAATCCGATTATTGCTAAGCCGGGGTTGAAAGCGTTTTGTGAAATAAGAAAAATAATACCGATGACATATAAAATACTGATTAAAACTGCACAATGTTTGATACGTTTTAAAGCCTTTACAGATAGGTTCGAGAAGGCGTTGTTATTATCGATGTAGCTTAAAAGTCTTAAAGCCTGATACAGAGCAATGAAAAAAGGAATTGCAGTTGCGTACACTCCAATTAAAACCGGAAATTGTAAATAAGCAAACTCCGGATACATGGATGCGGTATAATTGGCTAACCAAGGTAACAAAATCACACATAAAACAAGTATCGTAATTCCAATAAGAAAAACAGCTATTTTTAAAAAAAGTGTTGTTCCTCGTTCCATAAAAAAAGCACCTCGCCTATTTAACGTTATTATTAGTATAATATAAAATTTATCGTTTTAAAATAAATAAACATTGTTTTTCAATTTATTTTTATTGTTTTACAAACGTCACTTCCTTTTTGATTAAATAAAGCATCCCTCAAGAGGCCAGGGATGTTTCAGAGATGTTTTAATAACTATATATTCGTCCTTAAATAATTTTCATCCAATAGTTCAGGTACATAGCTGATAATTTTATCCCACCCTTATTTAGTAAACCATTTTAATTTACTGATCATGTAACACTTCTAATTGGTTGATTCTTTTATAATCCAACAATCCATCAAATAATCTGAAATAAGTATTCATTGCCTTCAAACTATTGAAAAAGTGTTACCATATTATTCGAAGCCCCCAAGTAACCTAGTAATTTATATTTATTTTCACACTCACATACATTAGGATGTAATATGAATTACGTTAGCTTAAGCACACCCATGTGTGAATATGAAAAACATCAATAATATCACAAAAACATAATTCTTTTATGACAAATGTGTGTCAGCAAGCCATTTTCATTAAACTTTCATATATGTTCGCTATAATTAAAGGTGAGTTCATAGTTAGGGGAGTTATAAGTGCCATCTACCGCAATTTTAGTTAATTTAGGTATTATAATTATTAGTTTTCTCGGCGGAGTTATTACTTTTTATTTTATTTCAAATGATAATAAAGAGCAGAGAAAAAAACAAATTGAAGATATTGTGTCGTTAATTATCAATTTTATTATTTATATTTGGATTGGTAAAATTATCGTAAATTTTAGTAAATTTATCAAAGATCCATTATCAATTTTAGCTTATCCGAGTAATTCGTACGCAATTTATATGGCGACTATATTCATTGTGATTAATTTACTGTATCGAAAATATCGACATAATGAATCGTTAGGATTAATTGTTGAAGCGTTTATCCCGATATTTTTAAGTGCATCATTTATATATGAGTTTTTACAAGTAGTTATTCAAAATCAACCATACAATAAAACATACTTAATTTTTGTGACGCTGTTAACAATCGTTTACATTGCACTTTATGGTAAATTAACACTTAAGATGCAAAGCTATCTATTTGGAATGACTCTCTTAATAGGGCAGCTTCTTCTAACATTGATAAAAGGGATAACGGTATTTGGCTATCGTTTATTACCAATATATTATATAAGTCTAATCGTTGTAATAATTTTGTTAGTAACGTTAAGTAATAAGAGGAAGGTGTAATCATTGGGAGCAATTAGTGCAGATACGTTTTTGTTATTTGGAATGTTACTTGCTTTAGGAGCAGGAGCATTATCATTTTTATCCCCGTGTGTTTTACCTATTTTTCCAGCTTATTTATCGTACATAACTGGAATCAGCGTGAAGGAATTACAAGATAAACACGATGGTAAAATAAGAAGAACGTTATTGACTCATTCTGTATTCTTCTTATTAGGTGTGTCGTTAGTGTTTATCAGCTTAGGAGTAGGGGCTTCATTTTTAGGCCAGTGGATCCAAAGTTTATTAACGGGAGATTCCGGCTTATTTATTCAACGACTTGCGGGTATATTTATTATTGTAATGGGATTATTCGTCGCGGGTTGGCTGAACATGAATTTCCTTATGCAAGAGAGAAGAATGCAATATCAGCGAAAAGAAGTTGGCTATTTAGGAACATTTTTAGTGGGTCTTGGTTTTGCAGCTGGATGGACACCATGTATCGGTCCGATATTCGCTTCAATTCTATTTTTAGCTGCTAGTAACCCGGGTCATGGTATTGTGTACACGGTTATGTATGTAATAGGTTTCGCTATACCATTTCTAGTACTTACATTTTTCCTTGGGTCTACAAGATGGATCGTACAAAAAAGTGGTATTATTATGAAAGTTGGCGGCGTCATTATGATCGTAATGGGTATTGTGTTATTTACCGGTCAGTTGCCACGTATTACACAGTTTTTACTCGATTTAGTTGAAGATACTTGGTTATCAAAGTTAGGATAAATTAGGAGGTTTAACATGAGGAAGTGGATTATAATTGTCGTTATCGCTGGGTTACTCGGTTATGCAGTATATGATTTTACAGCAAAGGATTCCGCCGACAGTGCAGGCGAATCGGTAGAAAATGAAGCTGTTGCAGATAATGATTCGGTAGGATTGAAAAAAGGAAATATGGCACCTGATTTTGAATTAGAAACACTTGATGGAGAAGCGGTCAAACTATCAGATTTTCGCGGTGAAAAAGTAATCGTTAATTTCTGGGCAACGTGGTGCCCACCATGTCGTGCAGAAATGCCTGATATGCAAAAATTCCACGAAGAACATGGTGCGCAAATTTTGGCTGTAAACTTAACACCAACAGAACAAAGTGAGACGCAAGTGCGGGACTTTTTAGATGAATATGGTGTGACATTTACAGTTTTATCAGATGTTGATACACATGTATCTACACTATATAACGCATCGGCACTACCAACATCTTATTTAATCAATTCAAAAGGTGAAGTTCATAATGTTGCGATTGGGGCATTAAATTATGAAATGATGGTCCAGGCGTTTGACGAAATGGAATAGGGTAGTTGGTTTAAAATAATATTAAGTCTATATATTTGTGTGAAAACTGAAATTAACATGAATGCAATCTGTAAAAATGCATCGGTAAATTTACACATCAATCTGGACATGATCTAACTAATACTGTCCTTTATAAAAAGCACGTATCGAGGTGTTTGTCATGAACGAAATGATTATGATCGTTGAAGATGATGAGATGATTCGTAACTTAGTTCGTTTATATTTGGAAAAACATAAATATGACGTGATTGAAGCTGCTGATGGCGAAGAGGCTAAGCAGCTTTTTTTGCAATATGATCCATGTCTCATTATTTTGGATTTAATGTTACCAAAAATGTCAGGAGAACAGTTCTGTCAATGGGTTCGTCATGATCTTCAGAATGAAGATGTTCCGATTATTATGTTGTCGGCTAAAACGCATATGGATGATAAAATAAACGGGCTGTCTATTGGAGCAGATTTATATTTGACCAAACCTTTTCAACCTGATGAATTAATTGCGTATGTTCAAGCGACATTAAGACGCACGAATCGGCATAAGCGAAAGATTTTCTATGACGGACTTTGTCTTTTAGTGGATGAAAGAGAGGTCTTCCTCGACGATGAAAAAGTCCATTTAACCAAACATGAATTTGATTTGTTGTATCACATAATGTCACATCCGAATATCGTGTTTACCCGAGAGCAATTAGTCCAAGAATTATATCAATATGAAGAACAGAATATTTTAGATCGTACGATTGATGCACATATTAAAAAACTGCGTGAAAAAGTTGAAGAAGTACCATCGAAACCACAAAGAATTCAAACGGTAAGAGGAATGGGGTATAAATTTGTTCAACAATAAGTGGATAAAAGCGATGACCCCTAAAGGGTTTTTATGGAAACTAACGTTGTTAAATAGTGTTGTGATTGCTTTAGCTATGGGATTAACAGGATGGGCCATTTATGAAACGGCTTGTAAATTAGTGGGGGGAATTGGAAGCCCATCGGCGACAAGACAAGTTCAGTTTAATGCTACTCTATTTCAATACTTCTTAATTTTCACCGGCTTAGGTGTCCTAATTAGTACAGTCATTCATTTTTATTTAACTAAAAAATTAATCCGTCCGATTCGGGAACTTGTTACGTCGACAAAAGTGTTAAAAGAAGGAAACTATCCTCCGCCCGTTCAAATCCAAAGTTCCGGTGAAATGGAAGAGTTAATCAACCAATATAATGAACTAATCGTGCGTCTCGAACGTAATGAACAAGAAAGAAAGCGATTGATAGAGAATATTTCCCACGAACTAAGAACACCAACTTCGAATATAAAAGGATATTTATTCGCACTTAAAGAAGGCGATTTAGTCGGCGATGAACCATTATTTAATTCGCTACATGGTCAAGCTGAACAGTTGACTGAGTTGATTGAACAAGTAGAAGGATTAAATGTGTGGCAAGAAGTAGACGAACAGATACACTATGAAAAGGAATTAATCGACAGTAAACAACTTATCGAAGAAAGTATTCAACTGTTTGATTGGAAATTAAAAGATGAGGGTATTATTGTTGAAACAAATATAGAATTTGCCGAATTGAAAGTTCATAAAAATGGCATGCAGCAAGTATTATCGAATATTATTGAAAATGCAATACGTTATCGGATTAATCATAGTATTATAGAAGTGATTGGTAAACATAAAGATTCTGGCTATGAAATAACAATAAGTAGCGAAGGCGAACCAATTCCCTCTGACGATCAGAAGCGAATATTTGAACGATTTTATCGAGTAGATCATTCTCGTAATCGAGCAACAGGTGGCTCAGGCTTAGGACTTGCTATCGCAAAAGAGATTGTTACTAATCATAATGGAACGATTCAATTGGAAACCTATAATCAAGTTCATACTTTTACAATTTTCATTCCATTAAAATTAGAATAATAATATTCAATTGAGAATGATTACATCGTCTTAATTTATGTGGACTTTATTTGCAAATTCTTCGGCTTTCATCTGGACTAATTTCTCTATTTAAACAATTAGACAGACGTATCGGAAATACATTCAGGTTTACGGATACTAATAAACAACCGAATCATTTTCTTTATCTAATATAGTGGGGTACACTATATATAAAATATAAGCATTCATTAAAGGGTGTGAATGTTCGAGTGGAAGTAACATTGAAATTTTATTTATATCAAATTTTAGGTGTTTTTATCATTTGGCTAGGGATGACATTTTTTCTAGATAAAATGTATGACTCAGGTAAAATTATTTATTATCTCGTAACTTCATGGTTATTACTTTTAATTGTATTAGCAGTAAAACAATGGCTGCGAGATAGAAGAGAACGGTAATAGAAAAACAATAGTAAAACAAATTAGAACAACATGGACATTATGGAAAATAGTGTTTGTGTTGTTCTTTTGTTTGAATATGTGAAAATGTGTGATGTTATAAATTGTTGCAAAACATTCACTATTTTGCCGCTGAATTGTAACGTTTAACCGTAAAAGTGAATTTATATTCATGTATACTAGAATCAGAGCTGTAAACGGAATTAACATTAATATACCAAGCTTTATAAAGTGAAAGGTTAATAAAAGAATTCATATTAATTTTGGTGTATTTTTGACAATATGTTTATAGTCTAACAGACAAAAGGAGATGTACACATGGATGCGGTAATACTTGCTCGGCTTCAATTTGCTTCAACGACAATTTTCCATTATTTTTTCGTGCCTGTATCAATTGGATTGGCATTCATTATCGCTATAATGCAAACTTTATATGTGATTAAAGGCGATAAGATTTATAAAAAAATGACGAAGTTTTGGGCTGTATTATTTCTTATCAATTTTGCGGTAGGTGTCGTAACGGGAATATTGCAAGAGTTCCAGTTTGGTATGAACTGGTCAACGTATTCACGTTTTGTCGGCGACGTTTTTGGTCCGTCACTTGCTATCGAGGGGCTATTAGCATTCTTCTTGGAATCTACCTTTATTGGAATTTGGATTTTCGGTTGGAATAGATTATCAAAACGTGTTCACTTAGCGTCTATTTGGCTCGTTTCATTAGGGACGATCTTTTCAGCGTTTTGGATATTATCAGCGAATTCATTTATGCAAAATCCCGTCGGATATGAGTTTGTCGATGGTAGAGCACAAATGAATGATTTTGCGGCTATTTTAACGAATCCACATTTGTGGGCACAGTTTCCACATGTGTTACTCACATCATTACTAACCGGTGCATTTTTAGTTGCTGGAATTAGTGCGTGGAAGTTAGTGCGGAAACATGATGTAGACATGTTTAAACGTTCATTTAGAATTTCCGTTGTAGTTGGGTTTATTATGGCGTTCGCTGTGACATTCACCGGACATTGGCAAGCACAATATTTAATTGAAGCACAACCGATGAAAATGGCTGCAGCTGAGGCATTATGGGAGCATAGTGATGATCCAGCACCATTTACAGTGTTTGCCGCAATTGATACAAAAAATAAAGAAAATAATATAGAAATTGAAATACCTTATATGTTAAGCTTTTTATCTTACAACAAATTTAGTGGTTCGATTGCAGGGATAAATGAATTACAAGAGATGTATGAAGAAAAATATGGGCCAGGCAATTATATTCCACCAGTAAAGGCATTGTTCTGGGTATTCAGAATTATGACTGGTGCAGGTGGGGTTATGTTACTTTTAGCGCTTTATGGTATGTGGCAAATACGTAAAGATAAGTTAATTAATAAAACGAGATATTTAAGGCTAATGACATTTGGAATTGCCTTACCGTTTATTGCGAATACGGCCGGTTGGTTGATGACTGAGCTTGGGAGACAGCCGTGGGTTGTGTTTGGCTTAATGAAAACGGAGGATGCTATATCGCCGACTGTTGCACCGGGAGAAGTGTTATTTGCCCTCATTGCTTTTACGACGATGTATACGATTTTAGGAGCGATATCGATATATTTATTCGCCCGTCATATTAAGAAAGAAAATCATGACGATTTAGTAGAGAATGTTTCGGAGGATCCATTTGATAAACAAGGAGGTGCTGAAATTGTCTCTTAATGAATTGTGGTTTATACTCATTGCTATTTTGTTCGTTGGATTTTTCATTCTAGAGGGTTACGATTTTGGCGTCGGTATTGTCGGTCGCTTTTTAGGTAAAACTGATACTGAGAGACGTTTATATATTAATACGATTGGACCATTCTGGGATGCTAATGAAGTTTGGCTAATAACGGCTGGTGGAGCGATGTTTGCCGCCTTTCCACATTGGTATGCAACGATGTTTAGTGGGTTTTATATCCCACTTGTGTTTATGTTGCTCGCCCTAATCGTCCGAGGTGTATCATTTGAATTTCGAAATCAAATTGATAACCCGAGATGGCGAAACTTATGGGATTGGGGTTTATGGTTCGGAAGTTTTGTCCCGCCAATTTTGTGGGGGGTCGTGCTAGGGAATTTTATGACTGGCATGCAAATTGATGAAAATAAAGAGTTAGTCGGTAGTTTCCTACAATTTTTACATCCATTTGCGTTGTTAGGTGGAGTTATGTTTGTCCTGTTATCAATGACTCATGGCTTACAATTTATCACCATTCGAACGAAAGGCGAATTACAAGAACGTGCACGCACATTAGGTAAACGGATTGCGCCGGTAACGATTGTTGTTTTATTAGTGTTCGCTGTTATTGGCTACACCGTGTCTGATGTCTTTACGCATCATGGTCAGTGGTTCGTCATGATCCCGGTCTTGTCTTGGATATCGCTCCTTATAGCTGCAATTTTAAACACGAAGAAAAGTGATAAACTAGCGTTTACATTTACAAGTATGAGCATTGGCTTGTTAACTGTAAGTGTATTTATGGGCATGTTCCCACGTGTAATGATTAGTAATATTGCGGACGCTTATAGTTTAACGGTATTCACTGCAGCATCGGGAGCTTATACGCTTAAATTAATGACTATTGTGACCGTGATTTTACTACCAATTGTTCTTGGGTATACGGCGTGGACTTATTATATTTTTAGAAAGAGATTAACGACTGATGATGAGTTGGAATATTAATGAATGAAAAACGTGCTAAAGGACTTCCGATTTATCCGGGATCCATAAGACATTATATTGTAATTGGCTTCCTAATTTTAATCGAAGCTACAACTGTTATTGCCCAGGCATACTTTTTAGCGCGGGCAATAACAGCACTTTTTGAACGAACACCAGTACCAGATTTGTTAACTGTTATCGTTCTTTTTTTCGTTTCGTTCATTATGAGACAATTTATCGTTCAATTGCAAGCTAAATTAGCTTCTTCTTTCGCTAGCAAAATTACTGAAAACTTACGAAATACATTGTTTAACACTTATTTCAAACAACCATCGATTCTTTCGCGGAAAAAAGGAACAGGACACCTCATTACATTAGCGATGGAAGGTATTGATCATGTCCGACTTTATTTGGAAATTATCGGTATTCGGACGATTAAGTCAATGATTGTTCCGATTGCCATTGTTATCTACGTTTTCCAATTCGATCGAACCTCGGCTTATATTTTGGTCGGTTCCGTGCCAATCGTTATCGTTTTTATGATTTTACTCGGCTTAGCAGCGGAAAAGTTAGCTGATAGACAATATCAAACATATACTCGTTTATCGAATCATTTTGTGGACTCTTTAAAAGGGTTAGAAACTTTAATGTTTTTAGGAAAAAGTAAAGCACATGCAAAGAGAATCAGCGCTGTCAGTAATGAATACCGTAAAGCAACGATGCGTACATTGCGGGTTGCTTTTTTATCTTCTTTCGCACTCGACTTTTTTTCAAGCTTATCAATTGCCTTTGTCGCTGTCGGACTAGGGTTCCGTCTTATTGAGGGGTCTGTTTTGTTATTACCGGCGTTAACAATTCTGTTATTAGCTCCGGAGTATTTTACGCCGATTAAAGCGATCGGTAAAGATTACCACGCAACATTAGATGGTCAAGTAGCGATGAATGAAATTAATGGTATCCTTATGCGGCAGCCAATAACTGATGAAAGTCTAGACAGGGATAAAATTAATTTAGAAATAATTGAAACAATACGTTTAGACAATATAAATGTAAAGCTCGAAGAACGAGACATTTTACAAAATATTAATTTTAAAGTTCAAAAAGGGATGATTGGCGTTATCGGTGCAAGCGGTGCGGGTAAAACGACGTTAATCCATCTACTGGCGGGCCGCTTGTCTTCTGAAAGTGGCACTGTGATTATAAATAACGTACCATTCACAACATTACACGCTGAATGGTGGTTCGAACAAATTGCCTACATTCCCCAACATCCGTATATTTTCCCATTATCATTAGCGGATAATATTCGATTTTATGATCCAGAAGCATCTGATGAAAAGGTAGAAGCGATCGTAGAAAGAATCGGTCTATCATCAATTGTAAAATCATTTCCAAAAGGAATTCACGAGAAAATAGGTGAAGGAAATCGCAGCTTAAGTGGCGGACAAGAACAACGTATCGCTATGGCACGCGCCTTATTAAGTGATAAACCGGTTATTTTATTAGATGAACCGACAGCACATTTAGATGTTGCAACTGAATATGAAATTAAACAATTAATGTTACAACTGTTTAAAGATAAGTTTGTATTTATCGCTACACACCGCTTGCATTGGATGAACGACATGGATGATATTCTCGTATTGTCAGATGGGAAACTTGTTGAGCAAGGGACCCATGACAAGTTAGTCCGAGAGGGAACTATCTACAATACGCTAATAAACGGAAAGGAAGGTTGGCGCAATGCGTAGTTGGATAATACCTTATATGAAGCAATATCGTTGGCGTATTATGTTGTCCGCTGTTTACGTGTTATTAGGTGTCACCTCCGGGGCACTTTTGTTGTTCGTATCGGGTTATTTAATTTCAAAATCATCGCTTCAACCGGTTAATATTATGGTCGTTTACGTACCAATTGTATCAGTTCGTGCCTTTAGTATCGGTCAAGCAGTTTTTCCGTATTTAGAAAAATTAGTTAGTCACGATATCGTATTAAGAATATTATCAAAATATCGCGAAAGACTTTATTCAATTTTAGAACCACAAGCGATGTTTTTAAGAAGTCGTTTTCAAACAGGCGATTTATTAATACTTTTATCTGATGATATTCAAAGGTTGCAAGACTTTTATATAAAAACGATGTTGCCAAGCATTGCAGGGGTGGTCGTATATGGCATGTTTGCACTCGTTATCGGATTTTTTGATGTGCCATTTATGCTTATGATGTTAGCAATTCTCGGTATAATCGTGTTTGTTATGCCGCTAGTGTCGTATTATTTAATGGTTCGCAATCATATGGCAGTAAAAGAGATTCGTTCACAACTTTATGAACACGGTACCGATTCGATGTTCGGTCAATTAGACTGGCTTGTAAGTGGGCGAGTAGATGAAGTATTAAATAAGATTGCTTGGTATAATAAACAGTTGATGAAACGAATTGCACAAATAAACCATTGGCACGTATATCGTGATTTTTTATTACAAATAATAATTGGCTTTTCAGTTATTTCCGTAATGGTTTGGGCAGATTATCAAACAGGGGAAGGTGCTTTTTCACCGACCATTATTGCAGCTTTTACATTAATGATGTTTGCGATATCAGATGCTTTATTACCAATCAGTAACGCAGTAGAAGAAGTGCCTACGTACCACGAATCGTTACAACGGATGAATAAATTAACAGAAAATTCTTCAGTCGAATCATCGAAGCAATGGGAAGCAAGTGACAACCCGACGTTGTTCGTTCAATCTGTTCGCTATCAATATCCGGAATCGACGGAACGGATTATTGATGGTGTATCGTTTACAGTTAAACCGGGTGAAAAAATAGCTATTCTAGGACGGAGCGGGGCAGGTAAGTCGACGTTATTAAAATTATTGGCGGGACTTATTCAGCCTGGTGAAGGTACAATTCATCTTGATCAAAATCAAGTACATGATGGTGCATTAGCAAAATCAATTTCAATTTTAAATCAAAAACCTCATTTATTTCATACTACAGTTGCCAACAATGTAAGGATCGGTAATGAAAATGCGACCGATGAACAAATTAAAGAAGCATTACAACAAGCTGAAATATGGGAATTAATTGAATCGCTACCTAATGGAATTCATACACAAATGGAAGAAATGGGGCAACGCTTTTCAGGAGGAGAAAGACAACGGATTGCTTTTGCACGAGCATTAATACAGCAAACTCCTATTATTTTGTTAGACGAACCAACGACTGGACTAGATCCACTGACTGAAATGAAATTAATTCAAACGTTTTTAACAGCTACACCACATAAAACAATTATTCTCGTAACGCATCATTTAGCTGGTGCAGAGCATATGGATACGATTATATTTATTGATAATGGAAAAATAAGTATGAAAGGTTCGCATGATGAGTTGCTAACAACCAATACTTATTATCGTGAATTATATGAAATGGATCAGGGACTATCTGTGAAATAATGAGTGTGTTTGTAAAATCGTGTAAAAACTGAAATTAACACGGAAAATTTGATGGAATTTATCATGATAATTTTCACAAAATCTGGATATCGGAATTTTAATAATTTAAAAGCGACAGTGAACAATTCTGATTTACGCTAATCATTGTCGTTTTTATTATTGTTTAAACGACGTTGAATTTGCTGAAATGTTACGATATACTAAATTTAGCCAAACAAAAAATATGATTCATCACGAATTGAGAGCGTTATCAATCTAATTACTTAGGAGAGGATTGATCGTCACGATGATGAAAAAACAACCTACTGTCGCAGAGTCAATTGTCCAGTCATTAGTTAAGGAAAATATTGAACACGTTTTTTGCGTACCTGGAGAAAGTTACTTGCCGTTGTTAGATGCATTATATAAGGAACAGAAAATAAAGGTCATCTCAGCAAGACATGAAGGTGGGGCGGCATTTATTGCTGAGGCGTATGCGAAATGTACACTGAAACCAGCCATTGTGTTAGCAACGAGAGGGGTTGGCGCAACGAATGCATCAATCGGTGTTCATACTGCATATCAAGATTCAACACCTATGATACTTTTATTAGGGCAAGTCCATCGTAAATTCCGTGGTAAAGAAGGATTCCAAGAAATTGATTTAGAAAAATATTTTACGCCTATTACAAAGTGGGCAGTAGAAGTAAGCGATCCCGCTAGAATGCCAGAAATAATGCAAAGAGCATTAAGAATCTCCGTAACAGGTCGACCAGGTCCTGTCGTTATTTCATTACCAGAAGATATATTAAAAGAATCAATCGAACCGGTACATTTTGAACAAATTGTTCGACCTTCTCCTATGCCAGCTAAAAGCGAACAAGATGCATTAGAAAAGATTTTACAAAACGCGGAAAGACCTGTACTAATTGTAGGGGGCGGCATCAAAAATGCTGCGACTGAGCAAAGTCTACTAACATTAAGTGAACAATTTAATCTTCCAACATTCGTCTCTTTTCGGAGACATGATATTTTTCCACATAATAATCAACAATTTATCGGACATCTTGGATTAGGTGAAAGTAAACATGTGCAACATACATTTAACCAAGCAGATGTTATCATCGCTCTAGGAACTAGACTTTCCGAAGTAACAACGAAAGATTATACGTTAATTACACCTCATCATAAATTAATTCATATCGATATTGACAACAGTATATTAGGAAAAACTTCCGAACCAACAGTTGGCATAGTTTCGTGTGCCAAACAAGCTATTGACGCTCTACTGAAATTGGATATTACGGTTAAATGGAATGAATGGACGGAAACATTGCGCGATTCATATTTATTGGAAAGAAAAACAGTGATGGAGCAGGCAGATTCATTAAATACATCTATTATATTAGCATTACAACAAAAATTACCGAATGATTCAATACTAACAAACGATGCGGGGAATTTCGCAAGTTGGTTACATCAATTTTTTATTTTTAAAGGGCCACATACGTACGTTGGTCCAACCTCGGGCGCTATGGGATACGGTTTACCGGCTGCTATTGGTGCAAAACTTGCCCATCCGGAAAAAACAGTCGTTGCATTAGCTGGAGACGGTGGATTTATGATGACTGTACAAGAGTTGGAAACAGCAATCCGATATAAAATTCCAGTTATTTGTCTCGTATTTAATAATAAAATGTATGGAACCATTCGAATGTATCAAGAGATTCATTACCCACGTAGAATAATTGGTACAGAATTGGGCGATACGTCATACAGCGGGTTAGCGAAAAGTTTAGGGGCTGCTGGACACAAAGTAACGACTAAAGAGGAGTTTACGTCCGCACTAGAACAAGCGATGAAAAATGACACAGTTACTGTGATTGAAATTATGACAGATCCTGACCAAATATCCGTCACAAAAACGATAGAACAAATTAGACGAGACAATTAGAATAAGTTGGGCGAATTTGAGGATGAAGTCTAAACAATTGTGTGGAAATAAGGAATAACTATGGCTTAAATCTAATCGTTCATTTGAATTAAACGGATGAAAAAACTGATAAAATATTTTTAGAATTATAATACGAGGAGGATTTTTATGACAAAAAAATTATTAAAAATAGAAAGTCTACCAAATTATATTGACGGTTCTTGGACAGAGGGAAATGAATTCACTTCAGTAATTAACCCAGCAAATGGTAAAAAAATAGTTAACGTACCTTTGTCGAATGATGAAGATGTTGATGTAACAGTAAAAGCTGCACAAGCAGCCCAAAAAAAGTGGGCATTAGTTCCCGCACCTCAAAGAGCGGAAATATTGTATAACATTGGACAGTTAATGAAAGAGAGAAAAGACGATATTGCAAGACTATTAACGTTAGAAAATGGGAAAGTGTTGGAAGAGGCACGTGGCGAAGTGCAAGAAGGAATTGACATGGCATTTTATATGGCTGGGGAAGGGAGACGGTTATTCGGTCAGACGACAAACGCCGAATTACCGGATAAATTTGCAATGAGTGTCCGCTCTCCTGTTGGTGTAGTTGGAATCATAACACCGTGGAATTTCCCTATTGCAATCGCGACATGGAAAACGTTCCCGGCTCTTATCGCGGGCAACGCAGTCGTCTGGAAACCAGCGACAGAAACCCCCATTATGGCTTATGAACTTGCGAAAATATGTGAAGAGGCGGGATTACCAAAAGGATTGTTAAATGTTGTTTATGGTTCGGGAAGTTCAGTTGGTGACGCAATGGTGCACCATCCAGATATTCACGTTATATCATTTACAGGATCAAATGAAACGGGTATACGTATTGCTGAAGCATGCGGAAGACAATTAAAAAAGTACTCGCTAGAATTAGGTGGAAAAAATGCTGTGATCGTCATGGAGGATGCGGACTTAGATTTAGCGGTAGAGGGAATTATTTGGAGTGCGTATGGAACTAGTGGTCAAAGGTGTACCGCATGTAGCCGCGTCATCGTCCATGAGGATGTGAAGGAGAAATTAGAGGGAAAATTGTTAGAACAAATCAAGACATTAAAGGTCGGGAACGGTTTAGAAGACGGCATTGTGATGGGCCCGATTATTAATGAAGCGGGTCTTGAAAAAATAAAAAAATATATTGAGATAGGAAAAAATGAAGGGGCACGGCTATTAACAGGCGGCAATGAACTGTCAATCACTTCATCAGAAGATGGATACTATTTTGAACCGACGTTATTTACAGATGCGACGATTGATATGCGGATAGCACAGGAAGAAGTTTTTGGTCCCGTTATTTCCATCATACCTGTGAACAGTTTTGACGAAGCAATTGAGGCAAATAATAGCGTTTCTTACGGTTTATCTAGTTCTATTTTTACAAATGACGTGAACCGAGTCTACAGAGCGCAAAGGGATTTAGATACCGGAATTGTGTATGTTAATGCAGGAACAACCGGTGCGGAAATCCATTTACCTTTTGGCGGAACAAAAGGAACGGGTAACGGTCACCGAGACTCAGGTATTCAGGCGCTTGACGTGTTTACAGAATGGAAGGCGATTTATGTCGATTACAGCGGTAAATTACAACGAGCCCAGATTGATGTTGAGTAACTTTCCTGACACTTGTTTCATAATAATAAGTAGAATTAATCTTTAATTCGAACAAATAAAAGGATAAATATTTGTAAGGTTTATTAACTGCGTCTTCCGTATTTATTCTTGTGGAAATTTCATAATTAAACAACTAATTCACCCATAAAATTTATATATGGATGATGCGGTTTCACAGTTCTATAATTTGAATGATTGGAGTTGTTTTTATGAAAATAGGTGTCCTAGGGTCAGGTTTAATGGGGAAAGAAGCAGCACGGGATCTCGTTTTTAGCGAAAACGTTACGCAAATTGGGTTGGCTGATGTAGATTTAGAACGAGCGGAACAGATATGTAATAAATTAGGTTCATCAAAACTTAATGCTTTTCAAGTGGATGCGAATGACAAGGGACAGTTAATGTCATTTATGAAAAAATATGATGTGATTATTAATGCCTTATTTTATACATTTAACAAATCAGTTGCCAAAATTGCTATCGAAATAGGTGTTCATGTAGTTGATTTGGGGGGACATATAGGGAACGTAACGACCGAAATATTACAATTGAATAAAAAAGCTGCAGCAAATAATGTGACCATTATTCCAGACTTAGGTGTTGCTCCGGGAATAATCAATATTTTATCAGGATATAGTAATCGTAAACTAGATTCATTAACGTCCCTTCATTTATATGTCGGAGGAATACCATTACGACCAGAAGGACCACTAGAATATAACCATGTTTTTTCAATGGCAGGCGTTTTTGATCACTATACTGATCCGTCGCTCGTTATTCGAGACGGTGTTAAACGTGTTGTCCCTTCTTTATCAGAAGTGGAACCTATTTATTTTGAAAAATTTGGCCCATTAGAGGCGTTTCACACATCGGGTGGCACATCGACCTTAATTGACTCGTATCCAACTATCGAAACATTACAATATAAAACGATTCGATATCCAGGTCACGCAGCGAAATTTCAATTATTAGTTGATTTGCAATTAACGAGGCGCGATTATTATGTTCAGATTAATGGACAAAAAGTAAATCCCCGAGAAGTATTTCTGGAAGTATTAGACCCTATCGTCGCCTTGGAGAAAAAAGAAGATGTTGTTTTGTTACGAGTAATTGCTGAAGGGCATAAAAACGGTGTAGAAAAGACGATTCAATATGAAATGATTGTCTATAAAGACGTGAAGAAAGATATTACAGCGATGGCAAGAGCAACAGCAAGCACTATATCGATTGTCGCACAAATGATTGGCAATCAAACCATAACGAAACGAGGAGTCCATCCTCCGGAGTCGGTAGTGCCAGGAGATGTATTTATTGATCAATTAGCAAAAAGAAATATTCATATAGAAGAAACCACTAGCGTTGCATTAACCTTCACTGAAAATTAATTATATTATGAATTTTCAGTAATATTGTTTATGTCCAACAAAAAATCCTTTATAATGAATTTTACAGGTGGTTTCCTGTCCAAATC